>OIAK01000569.1_pt1 | contig 16494 bp, 16 predicted proteins | sample 1580741 | NCBI WGS metagenome assembly OIAK01 (sample SAMEA3882521, study PRJEB24775) | human gut metagenome | biome: human-associated habitat; feature: intestine environment; material: feces | place: Netherlands | collected 2009/2010
CCCATAAAGGTCGATTAGCTGCCAGACATTATCGTTCAAATAGAATAAAAATGAATACTGAATATAAAGGCATAAAAATATCCGAGGACACAAAGTTTGAGAATATGGACTTTGTGCAGTATGATTTCAGTATGTCTGATTTGTCTGAGGTTGTATTTGAAAACGTCAATTTCAGCAATTGCACTTTCAATAAAACAGTATGCAAGAAAACAAGGTTCTGGGGATGCTTTTTTGAGGACTGTATTTTTTCAAGAGTAGATTTATCAGACACATATATTGGAGCGTGGGGCGGTGGACAGAATAATTGCAAATTTGTCAAATGCAAATTAGGCAAGACGTTTGGTGGTTCCTATATAACAAATGCTGTCTTTGATCACTGTAAAATTAAAGGGTGTATATTTTTTTGCCTTTATATGGAAAATGTACGCTTTAGTGGTTTGATAGATGATTTGATGATTAGAAAAATGTCTATTAAGGAGATAACACGAAATCAAACCGCAGCCAAAGCGACAAAGATTATTGCTAAAATCTTGCGTGTCATAAAGCAGGATAATATTGATGTCCCAAAAGTGCAAGTTAATGGCATTGATTTTTCAAGTGCGACAATGCAGTTTTTAGATTTCAGTGAATGTGAACTACAACATATCATTCCTCCGACTGATGACAAACATTTGTTGATAGATAAAGATTTATATGAAATAACTAAATGTGTTTCAGATGAAATTAAAAATTCGTGGTATAACGCAGACAATCAAAGCTGGGCTTTGAATTGTGTGAATAATATTCAGAAAGAAGCTCCTACGGCTATCGTCTGCTGGCAAGATTTTAAGCATTTTGAAGATGAAGTGTTTGCAGATAAGCTAATGGAGTTATTTAGAAAAGCAAAAAAGAATATGGACGATAACAAACAGCAAACCGACTGAATAAAATGCGGAACGCTGCCGGACATTATTGTCGAAAAATAGAATTATGGAAAGTAATATAAATATAAGTAGTTGTAAATATGAGGAATTTACTGGTTTGAAACTACAAGGTTCAAACTGGGAATTGAACTTACGTCTTTCAAAAGAGGATATCCAAATCTTGCATAAGAATATAAAGAAAGCAGATTGGTCTGAAAGAAAATCAATAAAGGCTGGAACTACTTGTATGTCAGTTCCTATTTATTGGAATTATGAAGAAAAGAATAATATAGTTTGTATCATTTTAGGTACAAATGATGAATGTTGGGATGTGGGATTTGTAATATCCTTTGATGATTTTGAAAGAATAATAACAACTTTAATAGAATAATCGACAATAACAAGCGGATTAATCTCCCCTAAAAGGTCGATTATTCGCCGGACATTATCAAACTTAATTTAAAATGGAATATTACAAAATAGAAAAAGATTATTCACCTCACATAACAGGAAAAAGAGACGGTGGATATGCTGTTGAAATTAGAGATAAAACATCTTTTTGTTCTGATTTGGATAAAAAGTTATGGAAAGATTTTTTTACCCAAGACATAAAAAATGGTAAAGAACGTTGTTCATGGGGGGCTTATGCCATATTTGACAGTCAATTATTAAATGCTCCATTCCGTTTATATTTAACGGGGAGACGTGTCAAGCAATTGGATTTCATGACTTTTGCACCTTATGTGCGAGCTTTGCAATTTTTAGTATCTGATAAAGTCTATAATATTATCTCTAAATTCAAATTACAGGCACACAACGCCATACCTGTAAATATTGACACTTTTGAGCAAAAGTATTATTTATTGGGCTTCCCAACTGTAGGGTTTGACTATTATAACTTTTCAAAGTGTACATTCTATAATTACATTTCTGGTAAACAAGAAACATTTGAATCCAAAGATATTTATTCTCAATTATTTATTAATGGTCGAGTTGAAACAATCTTAATAAAATTGAATACTAAATTCGAGGTTGATATAATTAATGTGCTTGGTGCTACATTTTTTTCATCGGATATAATAGAAATTTTTGAAAGAGAAAAAATTACAGGCTACATTAAATGCAAAGAAAGATTGGAAAATTAAGTTTGATAACAAACAGCACTACTGCTTAAAGCGGAACGCTGTCGAACATTAGCATCAAATAGAAATGGAATGAAAACGATAAAAGAATTACTTGATATAGTTATTGCTTTGGAAGATAATCCTCAAACAAGTAAGGTTATCGACTTTCACAAGGGTGTGCCAACTCTTGAAAGTGGTGTTTATAGAAAAGCCTCTCCTATGTTGAAAGTCAGGTATGAGTTATTCGGTAAATGGCTAAATGCCACACATGGAGATTGGCTTGATACGGAAGAAATGGAAAGTTTTTGGAGTGAAGGTGCAGATGATGAACGGTTGGCTGGAATTGTTCGAAATGTAAAAGCCTCAATGGGTAATTGGGAAGATCATGCAACCGGGTTATTTGCACTTAACAGAGTTTCTATTTTTGCCGCAAGTGATAACAGTTATGAAATGATTTGTCTAATCTGGTTTGACGGTACGGAAGAACCGGAATTATGGGTGTATGATTGTAATGGCGAAAGTCGATATAAAGACTTGGCTTCCTATTTGCAAGCATATATAGATGATGATGTTTCGGCTTCTGCCGTGAAATGGAAATTAGCCGATATGTAAGTAATCCCAGAGATAGAACCGATGCTTATTCTCCTGCCGTTTATCATGCCCAATGTATAAATCCAAGGTAAAACATCAGTGCGACATTCACCACGGTCAGGGCGATAGCGATAAGGACTATTTTGGCGAGCTTCCTGCCGGGATGTTTCATCTTTCCGTAATATTCACGGAGCGCTTCACGCCGCCCGGCTGTGTAGCGGAGTTGGCAAAACAAGTCGGGAAGAAAGCAGAGCATCATCACTATGGCAAAAGCAACAATCCAACTGAAATAGCGAAACATCAACGGTGTTCCAAGCGGTACGAGTATGGCAAAGAGCCAGCAAAAGAACAACAGCATACGCCCGTTAAGGTTGGTATGCTCCCTTTCGTGCCATATCTCGGCTACATACCACATATAGTCGATGAAGCAGAACCGGTATTTGCGATTGTCCTTATCCATATCATTACAAAAATAATGTATTTTGCCCACTTAACCATTACTTCATGCCGAAAAACACCATACCCGATAAAAAGGACCTCGCCGGCTTGTTCTTGCCGACGGGGTATTTTTATCCTCACTTGTCCTTAATCAGATGCGACAGCTCCGGGTCTGCCTTGATGCGCCCGATCTCGTCAGCGACAATCTGCCTGACCTCGCTCTTGATGCGGTAGTAGTTGGCATCAATCTGCTGCTGCATGGTGTCGTTGCCGTCCTTGTCGGTGAAGTCGATGATCTGCGGTATCTTCACGTAGCGGGCGGTCTCCCGCCTGACCTGCTCGTTATCCACTACAATCTCGGCATGGAAAATCTTCTGCTCGATGCGCTCGTCGAAGTTGTCGGCTACCGCACCGACGAACATACCCTGTGTGAGGTTGGAAATCTTGCTCGCCGGGATAAGGCTGTCCATCTGGGTGTTGATGGAGACGGAGGTCTCGTTCCGGTTGATGGTCATGTTCTGCCGTTTCTGCAAGACCTTGCCGAAACGCTCGGAGAGCGTCTTGGCGGTTTCGGCAACTACCTGACCTGCAAAGACATTGCCGACGGTATTACAGATTACAGCGGACTCTTTGTCTCCGTAATCACGCTTCAACTGGCTAAAATCCTGAAAGCCGAGCATGACGGCTACCTTGTTGCTTCGGGCGGTGGCAATGAGGTTATCCAGCCCACGCATGTAGATGGTGGGCAGCTCGTCGATAATCACGGCGGATTTGAGCCGTTTCTTCTTGTTGATGAGCTTCACGATACGGGAGTTGTACAGTCCCAACGCCGCCCCATAGATACCCTGACGGTCGGGATTGTTACCGACTACCAGTACTTTCGGCTCTTCGGGATTGTTGATGTCAAGGGTGAAATCGTCCGCCGTCATCACCCAGTAGAGCGCCGGGGAGATCATGCGGGAAAGCGGTATCTTGGCACTGGCAATCTGCCCCTGCAACTGCTCCACCGCCGAGGATTCCCATGCGTCCATGAAGGGAGAAAGGTAGTTCTCCAACTCCGGGTACGAGGTCAGGATGGGGAAAATGTCGGCGTACTTGCGGTTCAAAAACTCGATGGCATGGGGAAAGGTGCAATACTTGCCGTTCTTGTAGATTTTGAGATACCATATAATACTGGCTAACAGAATGATAGGCGATTCCACGAAGAAGTCGCCCTGCTTGGAAATATCGGGTAAGTCAAGGGCATTACTGCCCCCTTCTCCCCTAAGAACCGTACGTGAGAGTTTCCCCTCATACGGCTCAAGCAACTCAATATTTCTATTCGTTGTTAGAAATCGGCTCATACTTTCAACAGTTTCGTTTATTTCGCTTGTAGCAGTTGTTATGGACAAGTTGCCGTACAATTGAACCACCAACAGATATTTCATTGACGTTCCATGCTTTTGTACAATCTATCTCCTTGCCGCATAACGGACAAGTCCGCTTCTGCTTGTTCCATAAATATAAGAGTGACTTACGTCCTTTGAGAGATTCCAGCATTTGTTGCTCCTTTCGCTGAAAGAAATAATCATCATATTCCGGGTCGAAAGGGTTTGCCTCCCCCTTGACTTGCTTGTACGGAGTATAATGTATATCCGACAACCTTTTAAGGGTCAGGTAGTTCACTTTCTTGCTTTTTGTTTCATATTTCCATGCAAACGTCCATTTACGCCCCCGAATTTCATGCCAATACTTATCTGCAACCCAAGACTTGCGTTTCTTTGGGTGGCGACGTAAAGCCCATTTCTTTGTGAGGTTGTAAATGTGATTGTCGCAACCGTGAAAAGCATTGGTTGATGCACCATATCGGTAATAGTTTCCCCAACCTGTTATCACAGGATTGAGCATTCGTATCAGCGATTCCTGCTTACACATTTTATGTCCTTTAACGATGTCACTGATTTTTGCCCTAAAGCGTTTCTGTGCATCTTTGGACGGAGATGTGTACAGCCTTTTGCCGAACTTCCTTACATTGAAACCTAAGAAATCAAATCCATCGTATATGTTCGTAATGGTAGTTTTCTCTTCGGATAAGGTAAGACCCCTTTCTTTGAGAAATTCTATCACCATTGGTTTGACCTCGTTTTCCAATAATTCCTTATCTCGACCTGTGATTATAAAGTCGTCCGCATACCTGATAAGATTCACTTTGTAGTGGAATGTCTTATAGTTGATGAAACGTCTTTTGAATCTTTCAGCCAAGAGTGGTTGAAGTCCGTCAAGTGCCATATTTGCAAGTGTCGGTGATATGATACCTCCTTGTGGTGTACCCTCTTCTGTCGGGAACAGTTTACCATTGAATACAGCTCCACATTTCAGCCATTTTCTGAGTATTGTTTTATCCATAGGGATATTTTCAATAAGCCAGCCGTGACTGATGTGGTCGAAGCAACCCTTAATATCTCCCTCCAAAATCCATTCGGGGGAATGCTGGCGATTTAGAACCGTATCAATCTGACGAATTGCGTCCATTGTCCTGCGCTTCTTTCGGAAGCCGTAAGAAAAACGGTCGCCTGTCGTTTCGGCTATCGGTTCCAATGCCATGAGATATAATGCTTGCATCGCCCTGTCTTTCATGGTCGGTATTCCCAACGGTCGGAGTTTACCGTTCTTTTTCTTGATGTGAACCCTACGGAGCGGCTGTGGATGGTAGCCACGACGTCTAAGTTCACCGATTGCTTTGTACTTGCGCTTGGGAGAGTCCCAAAGCTGTTTATCTACTCCAGACGTATTCTTCCCTTTGTTGGAAGTAACCCTCTTTACTGCCAATGCCTTGGCGTAAAAAGAGTGGGTAAGCATCCACTGCAAGGTTTTCACCTTGTTATGTCTGCCTTCTTTCTGAGCCTTTACAATACGCGCTTGTAGCTTTCGGACATAGGTTTCACACTTAGACCAGTTCATACCGTCCCAAGTCAGATTCCTGCTGTCAGCAGGCGCACACGATGTTTTAATCTCGTTCATTTGCTTTCCTCCTTTTGAAAGTTCTAAAAGTTATCTTGTAAAGAGTTACCATATACGGAAGTCTGCCCACTTTCGTGTCGGATGATGTTACCCTCATTAACTCGTGATGTTGGTTCAATCCGTATCCTCCCCATTACAGGGCGGCATTCGCTTTCTCCGTTATCTCATACCTGCACCCCATTCGGCTTGCCTTGCGGTTCGCTTACTCGCATTATTACGAGAGAGATACAGGCTTGCCCTGTTCCACGCAATTGACAAACGGATAGTTTAGGTTCTGCCAAGTCCGCCGGCAGTGCTATGTCCGTGTAACCCCAACATGGGCGAGGGTTATCCGACTGCTTACCTTTTGGTGAGAGCTAAAGTATCTTGCGCTCCTTCAAACCTTACGACGGCTAAAGTCAGTTCACATTACGTTAACCATGCTATCCAGCCTCGCCACTCGACGGTATGATACTAACCGCCCTTGACGTTCCCTCACGGTTCAGTCTTGTCCTTTCGGAAAGTGTACTTTGTCCTATAAGCTTAGCACAACCCATCACTGGAGATGCACCTTATAGTAGGCTACCGCTGACGGAACAGCGGGTTAAATCTTGCAATATACATTGCTGTTTAACAATCAATTACGTGACTTTTCAGGTCACACCCACGTTCGGTTCAAATTTAACATAATCGTGTAGGCACTCTCGTAGGCATCGGATATGTCGGTCATGAAATCCGGGTGGATGGGATTGCAGCGGTGGCTCTCCCTCGGGTTGTCGAAGTTTATCACGTAGAACTTGGGCTTGACCTTGTAGCCGTCCAAGTGGGCGAGCAGGTGGTTGTAGGCTATCTCGGAAAGGTCGGGATATTTGAAATCATATAAGAAAACGGAAAATCCTTTTTCGATAACCTGCTTAATGTACTGATTGATAATCGCATAGGACTTCCCGCTGCCCGGAGTTCCTAATACCATTGTCGCACGAAAAATATTAACAAGGTTAATCCATCCGTCATACGTCTTTCCCCTGAACCAGAAGCGGGTGCGGAGATTGACGGAATACTCGTTCTCCTTCAGCTCGGTCTCCTGCATGAAGGATTCGTTCTCGACGTTGAACACGTCTTCGAGCAGGTCGGTCTTCAGCAGGCGGGACATCCACAGCCCCGCCATGAGCAGGCAGATATACCCGGCGGTAAGGGTGGCGATATACAGCACGGTGCCCGCCGGAAGCGGCAGAGGAAGGGCGAGCAGCCACCCGTTGCCGAAAAAGAGCAGCAAGCCGGACACGCCGCAAAGGATGATCCTGCGCCACGTGATTTTCTGTTCCTTCACGCCCTTTGTGCCGAGGCAGCTAAGGGCGAGGAACAGCACGGCGAATAGCTTCGTCCAGAGGATATTGGAGAACAGCCCGGCGGTACGCTGGAAGCCGAGCAATATCCTATCGACCACGCCGATGTCGATGCCCCACTCCCGGACGGACTGGTAACAGAACCAGTAAATATTTACCACTACAAATAAAATGCTTATCGCACGCATGAACTCCATGACTTTGGCGAGTCCACGCAAATCGTCTTCGTTTTGCATAATTCGTTGAATTTTAAGTTGATTATTGCTGCCTGCCGTACTTGCGCCTCTTTTTCTTTTTGCGCTGCGGCGGTACGGGCTGGTCGCCGGACGCCCCGCCGGGTACGGGGGCAAAGAGGTTGAAGGCGGCCGCCACGTTCTGGGTGGTGCCGTCCTTGTGGTCGGGACGATAGCCGGTATCCTGTCCGTCCCATTGGAAGGCGCCCGTATGCTCCTGCTGCCGGATGGGATGTTCCACCCCGGCGGAAGGTTGCGGCAGGTGAATGCCTTCCTGCCCGGCGAAAAGGTCGTTGAACACGCCTGCGGAGAACTCCTTGCCCAAACGGGAGCCGTTGAAGACGGCTTTGGCGGCATGGTCGATGAAGGTCGCCCCATAGATGCGCCCGGCTTCATTCTGACGGAATACTACGCCGATACCCTGCCGCATGAGTTCCCGCTCGAACTGCGCCCGGTCATGCCCTGCGCTCTGCATGGCGGCTGCAACCTTTCCGACGGTGGCGGCGGCGACCTCCTTGTGGATCTTTTCCCATGCGGCAGCGTTGTGCATCCGCCTTTCGAGGGCTGCGACGCCCGCCTCCTTGCCGAACACGGAGGACTTGAAGGGCTTGCCGACCTTGTTGCCCTCCCTGTCGGTTGCCGAATAGGTCAAGCCGTGATACTCCCGCCCGCCGTATTCCCCCTTTACCTCGTCCACCGTGATGCCGTAGAGCGAAAGCACCGCCCGGTATTCTCCCAGTGTACGGAAACGCCACTCCCGGGCGAGCGGGCGGATGACTCCCGCCAACTGCCCCTTGAGGTTGCCATCCCCGTAACCGACGGGCGACAAGGGCAGCCCCTCCTTCCACTGCTTGGGCGTAGCCGGGACAAGACCGAACTGCCGTTCCAACTCCCGGCAGACCTTCATCGAACGCCCGTGCTCGTAGCTGTCGGAAATGGCACGCCCGGTTTCGTCCACCCGGACGGAGACGATATGCAGGTGCTCCCGCCCGATGTCGTTGTGGCGATAGACGATATAGGGCTGGTCGCCGAAGCCCATGCGCCGCATATACTCCTCCGCCAAGCTGACAAACCGCTCCTCGCTCAAGCAATCCTTCGGGTCGGGATTGAGGGAGATGTGCAGGACGGGCTTCTCGGTCTTGCGGTTGGCGGTGAGGTAGTCACCGAACGAGCGGGAAAGATGCCCTATCGTGTAGGGGTTATCGCCCTGCGGCTCGATAATCCGGCTGGTGAAAAGCACGTCGGCGTGCCGTTCGTCCACCTTCAACTGGTTGTAGGCAAGCACCCCGTACAGGCTGCTGCCGTGCGAGATCTTGGCTATCATCGGACAGGGTATTTGCTCCGGAACTCCTCCACCAGTGCGGAAATCCGCTTGCTTAACTCGACCAGTTCGAGGGTGTGCCGCTCCAGCTTGTAGAGGAAAGCGAGGGCTTTCTTCTCCGAGAAATTGGATTTGAGCGCACGCACGCATTGGTTGTAGTTCGTGCCTATGGCACGGAACTGCGAGTGGAAAGTGGTCAGGCGCATGTAGAAATCCTGCGTCCCCTTATCCAGTTTAATGACCTTAATCTCCCTGCCGAAAAGTGCGGAAACGATAAACTCCGCCTTGGTCGCCTTGCCCGACTCGTCGAAAAGCGCGAGGAAACGGGCGTTGTCCCCGTCGTCCAGACGGAACACGTAGCGGTGGCGCATCTTGTCGGGCTTGGGCTTTCGCCCGTGGTTGCCCGCATACTTCTTCTGATTGTCCATCATCCTGTAAAATTTTAAGTGAAACATGGTCTGAAAACGCCGTATGCCTACGGCTCTCCCCCGTGAGCAGCCCCCGACTCCGGAGGGGGATGCCACATCGAGGGGGCAAGGTGGTGGTGAGGCACGAAATTCATTTCGAGTGCCGCAGCACACAACTTGCCATTTTCGTTTGAAAATAAAATCCGTCCTGCCGGACAGATTGGGGATGCCCTTGCCTGCTGCGGAGTGCCGGGGCACTCCCTCGGGCGGTTGCCGCTCTTCTCCATTCTTACTCCATTTTGGTTTCCGCCTGCAAAGTAACAGCCCTTTTCCCGTCCGGACACCATACCCGGATGCGACAAACCTACGGGTGTAAAGACAATGCACGACACGCTGATAATCAAACGGATAAACTACCGGTATTTTGATATTCCTTTGCGCCGTGGAAGCGGTGAAACGACTGTCCGGATAGACAAGGAAACAACCGGACAGCCGACCGGACGGACAGCCGAACGGCTGACGGTCTTGCCGGACAAACGGACGGATGATTGGCTAAACAGCCAAACGGCTAAATGACTAAACGGCTAAACGGCTAAACGGTCAAACGGTTGGACAGCCGGACAGCCGGATGATTGGGTGGACAGCCGGATGCCGGGCTGAATGTATGACCGGATGCCTGAACGGATGAACGGACGGATGAATGAACGGCAGAGTGGCTGAAAAGCTGACCGATTGAGTGAACAGAGAAACGGCTGCACGGGCAGCCGGATGAATAACCAACAGAATGACGATATGGACAGACAGACATTGAACGTGGCTTTCGCCACACAGAAAGGCGGCAGCGGCAAGACGGCTATCACGGTGCTGGTGGCGGGCTACCTGCACTACCGCTTGGGGTGTCCGCTGGCGGTGATCGACTGCGACTTCCCGCAGTACAGCCTGTACGAGATGCGGGAACGGGACAGCCGGGCGGTACTGGAGAACGAATACCTGAAACGGGCGGCTTACGAACAGATGCGGCAGCCGGGGCGTGCCGCCTATCCGGTGCGCAAGTGCCGGGTGGAGCAAGCTCCCGACACGGCAAGGGAGCTGGCGGCGGAAGGCTGCTACGACCTGCTCTTCTTCGACCTGCCGGGCACGGTGAACTCGGCGGGCATCCTGCGCACGATCGCACAGATGGACTACATCTTCGCCCCGGTGAGTGCGGACAAGGCGGTATTGGAAAGCACGCTCTCCTTCCTCGACGTGCTGCAACGGATGATGCTGGGCAAGGAGACGAGCCGCCTGAAGGGGCTTTACCTTTTCTGGAACCAAGTGGACAAGCGGGAAACGAGCGGGCTGTACGAGAAGTACGGGCAGGTGGTCGCCGACATGGGGCTGCCGATGCTGCAAACCCGCATCCCCGACACGAAACGCTTCCGCAAGGAGGCGGACGGCACGGGACGGACGGTGTTCCGCTCCACGCTGCTGGCTCCCGACAGGCGGATGCTGGCAGGCAGCGGCATCCCCGAACTGACCCGTGAGATAGCGACCATCCTCAAACTGGAAGGCTATGAAGAAGCAGCGGAATGAGAAGCCCATCGACGAGGAGCTGCTGATGCGGATGATGGCGGGCGAGGCGGCAGGAACGGGAGAACCGGGAACCGGAAAGGGGGAAACCGCCGTGCCGGTGGAGAAGGCGCAGGAAGGGAAGGCGGCGGACACAAGACGGCGCAAGGGAAGGCAGGCGGACTATGAGACGACCTTCCTCAAAGGCATGGACATCCCCGCCCGCTACGGCAAGCCGGTCTATGTGCGCCGTGAGTACCACGAGCGCATCGCCAAAATCTCGGTGATGCTGACGGGCGGCAAGGTGTCGCTCTCGGCATACATCGACAACGTGCTGGCGCAGCACTTCGAGCAATACCGGGAGGAGATCGAGGCGGCATACGCCGGGAAACTGGAGAACCTCTTTTAAAAAGGAAGGAGGAAACGGCATGATACTGAAATTATCGCTCACCGTCCTGCTGCTCTATTACCTTGTCGTGCTGTGGAAATACTACCGGCAGGACATCGCCGGGATATTCGGGACAGCGGAGACGGACGAAGATACGGACGGAACGGGAAAGGAACCGGGGCAACCGGGCGAGCCGTACACGGTCATGGGAGAAAGCACCTACCTGCCCTTCGGAGCGGAGGACGACGGGGCGGACTACTCCGACATCGAGCCGGAGGAGGACGAGGAGGAGACGGACTATGAACCCACGCCGGAGGAGATCCGGGCACTGGAGGAGGAAGAGGAATTAGGGGCTTATTACCCGGACGGCAACCCCGACTTCGCCACGGGGTACTCCTTCGATGACCTGAAAAAGGTACGCCGGGTACTGGTGTCGGACGATGCGGGCGAAAAGGCGGAGCGGGAAGCCCGTGAGGTGCTGCCGTCCGTGATGGGGTCGGACATCTGGGAGGCGATGCTGGACGAGTTCGAGGGCGCACGTGAGCGTGTCGCCCGGCTGATGGACAACCATAATGTTTAATTAAAATTTTGAAGACAAATGAAACAGAAAAGAATCTTTTTTACGGCGGCCTGCATACTGGCTGCCGTGGGCGCAATGGCGCAGGGAAACGGGCAGGCGGGCATCACCGAAGCCACGCAGATGGTCACCTCGTATTTTGAGCCGGGAACGAAACTGATTTACGCCATCGGTGCGGTGGTCGGCTTGATCGGATGGGTGAAAGTATATGGGAAGTTCAGCTCCGGCGACCCCGACACGTCGAAGACCGCCGCGAGCTGGTTCGGAGCCTGCATCTTCCTGATCGTGGCGGCTACCATCCTCCGTTCGTTCTTCCTGTAAAACAGCGGACTATGGACTTGGAAATCAACAAGGGGATCGGCAGGAACGTGGAGTTCAAGGGGCTGGAAAGCCAGTACCTCTTCATCTTCTGCGGCGGTCTGCTCGCCGTGTTCGTGGTGTTCGTCATCCTGTACATGGCGGGCGTGAGCCAGTGGGTGTGCATCGGCTTCGGCGTGGTTGCGGCTACGCTGCTGGTATGGCTGACCTTCCGGCTGAACGCCCGGTACGGCACGCACGGGCTGATGAAGGCAGCCGCCCGCAGGCGGCATCCGAGGTACGTGGTGAACCGTCTGAAAATCCCCCGATTATTCACCTTTAAACACTGGCAAGAATGAGAAACGTAATGAAAGCGGCGACGCTCGAAAGCAAGTTCCCGCTGCTGGCGGTGGAGAACGGCTGCATCGTGAGCAAGGAGGCGGACGTGACGGTCGCCTTCAGGGTGGAACTGCCGGAACTGTTCTCCGTCACGGGAAGCGAGTACGAGGCGGTCCACTCGGCTTGGCACAAGGCGGTGAAGGTGCTGCCGGAGTATTCCATCGTGCACAAGCAGGACTTTTTCATCGAGGAGAAGTACCGGCCGGAAACGGACAGGGACGACCTTAGCTTCCTGAGCCGGAGCTTTGAGAGGCACTTCAACGAACGCCCGTTCCTGAACCACTTCTGCTACCTGTTCCTTACCAAGACGACGAAGGCACGGAGCCGTCAGGAAAGCACGTTCTCCACCCTCTGCAAGGGCAGGCTTGTCCCCAAGGAGATCGAGGACCGGGAGACGGTTACGAGGTTCCTCGAAGCCGTCGGTCAGTTCGAGAAGATCATGAACGACAGCGGGCTGGTGACGCTGCGCCGCCTCACGACGGACGAGATCACCGGCACGGAACGGTCGGCGGGCATCGTGGAGAAGTACCTCTCGCTCTCGCAGCACGACACGACGGTGCTGAAGGACATCCAGTTGAACCCGGAGGAGATGCGCATCGGCGATGACATCCTCTGCCTGCACACCCTCTCTGACACGGAAGACCTGCCGGGCAAGGTGGCGACTGACAGCCGCTACGAGCGGCTCTCGACCGACCGCTCGGACTGCCGCCTGTCGTTCGCCGCCCCGGTGGGCTTGCTGCTGGACTGCAACCACTGCTACAACCAGTACATCTTCATCGACGACCACGGGGAGAACCTGAAACGCTTCGAGCAGACCGCCCGGAACATGCACTCGCTCTCCCGCTACTCCCGCTCCAACCAGATCAACAAGGCATGGATCGAGGAATACCTGAACGAGGCGCACTCGAAAGGGCTGACCTCGGTGCGCTGCCACTGCAACGTGATGGCGTGGAGCGACGACCGGGAGGAGCTTAGGCGCATCAAGAACGAGGTGGGCAGCCAGCTCGCCCTGATGGAGTGCAAGCCGAGGCACAACACGGTGGACGTGCCGACGCTCTTTTGGGCGGCGATACCGGGCAACGAGGGGGACTTCCCCTTCGAGGAGAGCTTCTACACGTTCATCCCGCAAGCCCTGTGCTTCTTCACCGAGGAGACGAACTACAAGGACTCGCTCTCGCCCTTCGGCATCAAGATGGCGGACAGGATGACAGGCAGACCGCTGCATCTGGACATCAGCGACCTGCCGATGAAGAAAGGGGTGATCTCCAACCGCAACAAGTTCGTCCTCGGTCCGAGCGGAAGCGGCAAGTCGTTCTTCATGAACCACCTCGTGCGCCAGTATTACGAGCAAAACAGCCACATCGTGCTGATCGACACGGGCAACTCGTACCAAGGGCTGTGCGAGCTGATCCACCGCAAGACCAAGGGCGAGGACGGGATTTATTACACGTACACGGAGGAGAAGCCCATCAGCTTCAACCCCTTCTTCACGGACGACTACAAGTTCAGCGTGGAGAAGAAGGACAGTATCAAGACGCTGCTGCTGGCGCTGTGGAAGGGCGAGGACGAGAAGGTCACGAAGACGGAGAGCGGCGAGCTGGGCAGTGCGGTGTCGGCGTACATCCGCCGGATACAACAGAACCGGGACATCGCCCCCTCGTTCGACACCTTCTACGAGTACATGCTGAACGATTACCGGAAGGAGCTGGCTGCAAGGGACATCAAGGTGAGCCGGGAGGATTTCAACATCGACAACTTCCTGACCACGCTGCGGCAGTATTACAAGGGCGGGCGCTACGACTTCCTGCTGAACTCGAACGAGAACATCGACCTGCTGCACAAGCGGTTCATCGTCTTCGAGATCGACGCCGTGAAGGACAACGCCGAGCTGTTCCCCGTGGTTACGATCATCATCATGGAAGCCTTCATCAACAAGCTGCGCCGCCTGAAAGGGGTGCGGAAGATGCTGATCTGCGAGGAGGCTTGGAAAGCCCTTTCCTCGCCGAGTATGAGTGAGTATTTGAAGTACATGTACAAGACCGTCAGGAAATATTTCGGCGAGGCGATTGTCGTCACGCAGGAAGTCGATGATATTATCTCGTCCCCCATCGTGAAGGAGGCTATCATCACCAACTCGGACTGCAAGATCCTTTTGGACCAGAAGAAGTACATGAACAAGTTCGACGGCATCCAGTCGATGCTCGGGCTGACGGACAAAGAGAAGTCGCAGATACTCTCCATCAACCTCGCCAACCATCCCGGACGGAAGTACAAGGAGGTCTGGATCGGTCTGAACGGGGTGCAGTCGGCGGTGTACGCCACGGAGGTATCGGCTGCCGAGTACCTGACCTATACCACCGAGGAGAGCGAGAAGACGGAGGTGTTCGCACTGGCGGAAGAGCTGGGCGGCGACTTGGAGCTTGCCATCAAGCGGCTGGCGGAGACGAAGTATAAATAATGTGCCGATGCGCTGAAGTGGCGGACAGGTTGCCGGACGGGGTGGTTGATTGACCGGACGAACGGCTGAAGGGTCGGATGATTGACCAAACGGCTAAACGGTCAAACGGTTAAACGGCTGGCTGGCTAAACGGCTGGATGTACAAACGGCTAAACGGCATGGAGAGAATGAAATTTTGTAAAACTTAAAAAAAACGGAATCAAGATGAGACGATTGAATTTAATCCTGCTGCTGTCGGCGGTGACGGCGGCGCTGGCGTTTGTCATTTCCTGCAAGGAGACAAATGCGGAACGGTTGGAAAAGATGTGCGGCGAATGGGTCAGCACGGGCGGAAAGCCGCCCTTCACCCTCTGGGAAGAGGACGGCAGGTACCGTGTGACGGTCATGCACAGGAACCACAAGGGCGGCAGTGAAGCGGAGACCTACCTCGTCCGGGAAACGGAAGGGGTGCTGTTCATCGAGACGGGTTTCGCCGTGATGATGGACTATGACCGGGAGAAAGACCGCATCCGGCTGTCGCCGGGCGGAGAGTACAGGAGAAAGAGTGACGGAACCCTAAAACAGTAAGGACATGAGAACGATAAAGGCAATCATCGTGGGCGTGGCGTGCCTGACGGCAGGTGCGGCCAACGCCCAGTGGGTCGTACACGATCCCGGCAATCTGGCGCAGGGCATCATCAACACGACCAAGGAGATCGTGGAGACCTCCGCCACCGCACAGCACACGCTGGACGGGTTCAAGGAGACGGCGAAGATATTCGAGCAGGGACGGAAGTATTACGATGCGCTCAAGGCGGTGCATGACGTGGTGAAAGGCGGCGTGAAGGTGAAGAAGTCCATCGAGATGGTGGCGGACATCTCGGAAATCTACGTGCGCAACTACCAGAAGATGCTCGGCGACCCGAACTACACGCCGGACGAGCTGTCAACCATCTCGTTCGGGTACGCCAAGCTGCTCTCCGAGAGTGCGGACATCCTGCAAGATTTGAAGAACGTGGTGAACGTGACGGGGATGTCGCTCTCGGACGCCGAGCGGCTGGCTATCATCGACCAGAGCTACAAGCGGCTGCTGGAGTACCGCAACCTCGTGCAGTATTACACGGACAAGAACATCTCTGTGAGCTACTTGCGGGCGAAGAAGAAAAAGGACGCATTAAACACCTTCGAAAATGTGACAAAAACCATCCTGACTGATGAGATCACCGGCAACAGCCGTGCAAAGCTCGAACAACTCAAAGAATCCCATCAGGAGGTCGAGAGCCGCCTGCACTATACTGAGACGGTAATCAAGGAAAAGAGAATCTTTATCACAGATACCTACGAGTGCTACTTAGGCAAGGAGTTTTTGAATCCAGAAAAGTTGGACGCGCTGAAACATATTCTGGATAACAGCACAGCCGTTAATTTAAGCGAGGTCATCGCAGAGTACCGTGAACGAGGCGGAAAGTAAACTGTGGAAATTATTTCATAAAAATAAATAATTAGA
>OIAK01000588.1_pt1 | contig 16078 bp, 12 predicted proteins | sample 1580741 | NCBI WGS metagenome assembly OIAK01 (sample SAMEA3882521, study PRJEB24775) | human gut metagenome | biome: human-associated habitat; feature: intestine environment; material: feces | place: Netherlands | collected 2009/2010
CCGACGAGGGCGTTACACGTATCGTCGTGGCCAAGAACCGTTCGGGCCCGATCGGCGACGTCGACCTGATGTTCCTGCCGGCATCCACCAAGTTCTATGAGCTTGATGGGGCACATGCCGAGGAGTAGGACAGGCGCCCGTTGCACGGGTATACTGGGAATGTTTTGTGCTTCTGCGTGCCGGCATGGCGCGTAGACAGGCCATGAATGTAAGGAGTAAACATGCCGTCAACCGTTTTGGTCGGTGCCCAGTGGGGCGATGAGGGCAAGGGTAAGATTTGCGACCTGGTCGCCGGCGACTTCGATGCCGTCGTGCGCTACTCGGGCGGCAACAACGCCGGTCACACCATCGTCGTCAACGGCAAGAAGTACGGCCTGCACCAGGTGCCTTCCGGCATCATGTATTCCGACCACGTGTCGGTGATCGGTAACGGCTGCGTCGTCAACCCCAAGGTTGTCCTTGAGGAGATCGACATATTCGAGGCCGACGGCATCACCACCAAGAACCTCAAGATTAGCGGCAACGCGCATGTCATCATGCCGTACCACATCGATCTGGATGGCGCCTTTGAGCAGAAGCTCGGCAAGAAGAACATCGGTACCACCAAGCGCGGCATCGGTCCGTGCTATCAGGACAAGATGGCTCGCATCGGCCTGCGCATGCAGGACATGCTGGACGAGGCACTGTTCCGCGACAAGCTGGAGACCGCTCTCGCCCGCGTGAACCCCGAGCTCGAGCTCATCTACAACCTGCCCACCTACACCGTGGATCAGATTTGCGACGAGTACCTGCCCATGGCCGAGCGCCTGCGCCCCTACATCACCGAGACGAGCCTGCTGCTCAACAACATGATCGACGAGGGCAAGGACCTGCTGTTTGAGGGCGCCCAGGCGACGCTGCTCGACATCGACCACGGCACCTATCCGTACGTGACGTCTTCCAACTGCACCGCCGGCGGCGCCATCACCGGTTCCGGCGTCGGCATGAAGAACGTCGACCGCGTGCTGGGCGTCATGAAGGCCTATATCACCCGCGTCGGTTCGGGCCCCATGCCCACCGAGCTTTCCTATGAGTCCGAGGCCGGCCACACGCTGACCGAGGAGGGCTACGAGTACGGCGTGACCACCGGTCGCCGTCGTCGCTGCGGCTGGTTTGACGGCCCCATCGCCAACTACGCCTCGCGCGTCAACGGCCTCACCGATATCGCCATGACCAAGCTCGACGTGCTTTCGGCCTTCGACACCATTAAGGTGTGCGTGGCCTACGACGTCGATGGCGAGCGCTACACCAGCGTGCCCGAGCATCAGGTGCGCTTTGAGCATGCCAAGCCCATCTACGAGGAGCTCCCCGGCTGGAAGTGCGATATCACCGGTTGCCGCAGCTTTGACGAGTTGCCGCAAGAGGCTCAGGACTATGTGGCGTTTATCGAGGATCTGGCACACACCCGCGTGACGTTCATTGGCGTTGGCGCTGGTCGCGAGCAGATCATCAACCGATTCTGGAAGTAATCGGGACTATTTGGTTATTGCGATATACCCCTTTGCAGCCCGGACGGGCGGCCGAGGGGTATATTTGCTTGCAAAGGGCTCGCGCGGAGCGGGCCATTCATCCATAGAGGAGGCACCCTTGAAGGCGGACACTCAAACCATCGACATCCTGTTGTTGGGCAGCGGCGGCCGTGAGCATGCTTTGGCAGCTAAGCTCGCAGCATCACCGCGCGCCGGCAAGCTCTACATCGCGCCGGGCAACGGCGGCACCGCGAGCTGCGGCGAGAACGTTGTTCTCGACGACTGCGATCCTGCGGCCGTGGCGGCGTTTGCTCAGAGCCACGGATGCGGACTCGTGGTAATTGGCCCCGAGGCTCCGCTCGTGGCGGGCGTGGCCGACGCCGTGCGCGCGGCGGGTATTCCCTGCTTTGGCCCGGGTGCCGAGGGCGCCCAGATGGAGGGCTCCAAGCTGTTCTCCAAGCAGCTCATGGAGCGTGCGGGCATTCCGACGGCAGCCTATGGTTCGTTTACCGACGAGGCTTCGGCTCTCGCCTACGTACGCGAGCAGGGCGCCCCGCTGGTCGTGAAGGCTGACGGCCTTGCCGCCGGCAAGGGCGTTATCGTGGCGACCGAGCTCGAGCAGGCCGAGGAAGCCGTGCGCGAGTGCTTTGGCGGCACCTTTGGCGATGCCGGCAACACCGTGGTCATCGAGGAGATGCTGACCGGCCCCGAGTGCTCGCTGTTGGCCTTTACCGACGGCAAGACCGTGCGCCCCATGGCCACCTCGCAGGACCACAAGCGCGCGCTCGAGGGCGACAAGGGCCCCAACACCGGCGGCATGGGCGTCTACAGCCCGGTGCCCATCGTGACTGACGAGGAGCACGCCACCATGGTGGCGGTCATGGAGCAGACCGTGGCCGAGCTCGCTGCCGAGGGTATCGACTACCGCGGCTTCCTGTACGGCGGCTTTATGCTCACGCCTGCCGGCCCCAAGGTGCTGGAGTTCAATGCCCGCTTTGGCGACCCCGAGACGCAGGTCGTGCTGCCCCTGCTGGAAAGCGACCTGCTGACCGTGATGGAGGCCACAACGAACGGCACGCTGGACAAGACCGATGTCAAATTCAGCGACGGCGCGGCGGCTTGTGTCATCTTAGCCAGCGGCGGCTATCCCCTCGCCTACGAGAAGGGCAAGGAGATCACCGGCCTGACCGCGGGCCAGCTGGACGCCGCCGATGTGACGGTCTACCACGCCGGCACGGCCATCAAGGACGGCAGCCTCGTCACGAACGGCGGGCGCGTGCTGGGCGTGACCGCCACGGCCAACACCCTGCCCGAGGCGCTGAAAAAGGCGTATGCTGCCACGGAGAGCATCCATTTTGACAAGCTGCACAAGCGCAGTGACATTGGGGCAAGAGCGCTGGCAGCAATGCAGTAAAAAGGCTTCCCCATCGGGGGAAGCTGTCACCGAAGGTGACTGATGAGGGCAAACTTCCCGCAGCTTTCCGTCAACGGGATACAGCGGTGCACTTTCCCCTCATCCGGCCTCGGACGGGGCCTCGGCCACCTTTCCCCCCCCAGGGGGAAGGCTTTCCGTCCGTCACTTCCTGCAAATTTAACTCTCAGGAGGAAATACAATGGTATATCGCATTTATGTTGAGAAAAAGCCCGGCTTTGACGGCGAGGCACAGGGGCTTCTGCATGAGCTGGTCGATCTGGTCGGCATCCAGAATCTGACCGGTCTGCGCCTTTTGAACCGCTATGACGTCGAGGGCATCGACGCAGTGCTGTTCCAGCAGGCTGTGCCCACCGTGTTCAGTGAGCCGCCTGTTGACGTGACCTACGACAAGCTGCCCGACGCCAAGACCGTTTTTGCCGTCGAGTACCTGCCCGGCCAGTTTGACCAGCGCGCCGACTCTGCCAGCGAGTGCATCCAGCTGCTGAGCCAGGGCGAGCGCCCCGCGGTGCGCTCCGCCCGCGTCTACCTGCTGGACGGCGACCTGACCGACGCTGACCTGGCCGCCATCAAGAAGTACGTCATCAACCCCGTCGAGGCCCGCGAGGCAAGCCTTGACGAGCGCAGCACCCTGAAGATGGAGTTTGCCATCCCGACGGAGGTCGAGACACTGACCGGCTTCACCGCGCTGGACGACGACGCGCTGGAAGCGTTCCGCAATGAGAAGAGCCTGGCGATGGACCATGCGGACATCGTGTTCTGCCAGAACTACTTCAAATCCGAGCACCGCGACCCGACCATCACCGAGATCCGTCTGATCGACACCTACTGGTCCGACCACTGCCGCCACACGACGTTCGGCACGATCCTGGACGACGTGAAGATCGACGACGAGCTTGTGCAGGCCGCATTTGACCGCTACATGGCACTGCGTGCCGAGACGGGCCGCGACAAGAAAAACCGCACCCTGATGGACTGCGCGACCATCGGTGCCAAGGCGCTGAAGCAGCGCGGCATTCTGAAGAACCTTGACGAGAGCGAGGAGATCAACGCCTGCACCGTCAAGATCAAGTGTGACGTGGACGGTGAGCAGCAGGACTGGCTGTTCCTGTTCAAGAACGAGACCCACAACCACCCCACCGAGATCGAGCCCTTCGGCGGCGCGGCGACCTGCATTGGCGGTGCCATCCGTGACCCGCTGTCCGGACGCAGCTATGTTTATCAGGCCATGCGCGTGACCGGTGCGGCTGACCCGCTGAAGCCTGTTTCCGAGACAATGCCCGGCAAGCTGCCCCAGCGCAAGCTGGTCACGACGGCTGCCGCGGGCTATTCCAGCTACGGCAACCAGATCGGCCTTGCCACCGGTCAGGTCGCAGAGCTGTACCACCCCGGCTACGCCGCCAAGCGCATGGAGATTGGCGCAGTTGTCGGCGCGACGCCTGCCAGCCATGTCCGCCGCGAGGAACCCGCCCCGGGTGATGTCGTCATCCTGCTGGGCGGACGCACGGGCCGCGACGGTGTCGGCGGTGCCACCGGTTCCTCCAAGGCGCACAAGCTGACAAGCCTTGAGACCTGCGGTGCCGAGGTGCAGAAGGGCAACGCGCCCATCGAGCGCAAGCTGCAGCGCCTGTTCCGCCGCGAGGACGCCTGCCGCCTTATCAAGCGCTGCAACGACTTCGGCGCAGGCGGTGTGTCTGTCGCCATCGGTGAGCTGGCCGACGGCCTGCACATCGACCTGAACAAGGTCACCCGCAAGTACGAGGGTCTGGACGGCACCGAGCTGGCCATTTCGGAGAGCCAGGAGCGCATGGCCGTGGCCGTTGCTCCCGAGGACGCCGAGACCTTTATGAAGTACGCCGCCGAGGAAAACCTCGAGGCGACTATCGTTGCCACCGTCACCGAAGAAAAGCGGATGCGCGAGGTCTGGAACGGCAAGACTATCGTTGACCTCTCCCGCGAGTTCCTGAACTCCAACGGTGCCGAGCGCCACGCTGATGCGCACATCCTGCCGGGCCATGTCTGGCAGCCCCAGTTTGCCGGTGCAACGTTTGAGCAGAAGCTGGAATCCATGGTCAGCGACCTGAACGTCTGCAGCCAAAAGGGCCTGGGCGAGCGGTTCGACTCCACCATTGGCGCAGCCACCGTGCTGATGCCCTACGGCGGCAAGTACCAGCTGACCCCGACGATGGCTATGGCCGCCAAGCTGCCAGTGGACGGCGAGACGACGACCTGCTCCGGCATGGCGTGGGGCTTCAACCCCTACCTGACCGAGGCTGACCCCTACCGCGGCGCGTATATGGCCGTGGTCGAGAGCGTGACCAAGCTGGTCTGCGCGGGCTTCCACCACGAGGATATGTACCTGACGTTCCAGGAATATTTTGAGCATATGAACGATAAGCCCGAGCGCTGGGGCAAGCCGCTGGCCGCCCTGCTCGGTGCGCTGGATGCCCAGATGGGTCTGGGCATTGCGTCCATCGGCGGCAAGGACTCGATGTCCGGCAGCTTTGAGGGCCTGGACGTGCCCCCGACGCTCGTCAGCTTTGCGACGGCCATCGGCAACACCCGCGACGTGCAGAGCCCCGAGTTCAAGAAGGCCAACAGCTCCGTTGTCATCCTGCGCCCCAACTACAAGAACGGTCTGCCCGAGATCGGCAGCCTGATTGCCATTTACAAGACCGTCGAACAGATGATCGACGAGGGCAAGGTGCTGGCTGCCGCCACGCCGGGCTACGGCGGTGTGGCCGAGGCACTGTTCAAGATGTGCGTCGGCAACCATGTGGGTCTGCAGCTGTCCAATGACATCGACCTGAACGATCTGTTCAAGCCCGCCTACGGCGCGGTCATTCTGGAGCTGCTTGATGCCTCCGCCGGTGAGTTCCTCGGCTTCACCACCGTGGACTACACGCTGGAGGCCGAGGGCAAGGCCATTGACCTGGCCCGTCTGCAGGAGCTGTGGGAACAAAAGCTCGAGCCGGTATTCCCCTACCGCAAGGCCGGTGAGTTCGTCCCCGCGCTGGAGCATGACTGCCCCGCCAACAAGCGCGTGGCTCCCTCTGTGCGCCTGGCGACGCCGCGGGTCGTCATCCCCGTATTTCCCGGCACGAACTGCGAGTACGACACGGCCCGCGCGTTCCGCCGCGCAGGCGGCGACCCGCATGTTCTGGTGCTGAAAAACCTGACCCCCGCCAACGTGGCCGAGAGCTGCGAGGCGCTGGTGAAGGAGCTTGACGAGGCGCAGATCCTGATGCTGCCGGGCGGCTTCTCCGGCGGCGACGAGCCGGACGGCAGCGCCAAGTTCATTGCGGCGTTCTTCCGCAATCCGTCGGTGGCCGACGCAGTCAACCGTCTGCTGAACCAGCGCGACGGTCTGGCTTTGGGCATCTGCAACGGCTTCCAGGCACTCATCAAGCTGGGCCTGGTCCCCTACGGCGAGATCCGTCCCATCACCGAAAGCGACCCGACGCTGACGTTTAATACGATCCACCGCCACCAGTCCATGCTGGTGCGTACCCGCGTGGCCAGCAACAAGAGCCCCTGGCTGAGCAAATGCGACATCAACGACGAGCACCTGATCGCCATCAGCCACGGCGAGGGCCGCTTTGTCTGCAACGAGCAGCTGCTGAACCAGCTCATCGACAACGGCCAGATTGCGACCCAGTACGTTGACCTGCTTTGCCGCCCGACGATGGACATGCGCTACAATCCGAACGGCTCCGTGCTGGCAATCGAGGGCATCACGAGCCCGGATGGCCGTGTCTTTGGCAAGATGGGCCACAGCGAGCGCAGCGGCGAGCAGCTCTATAAGAACGTCACCGGTGACAAATACCAGCCGATCTTTGAGGGCGGCGTGAATTATTTCAAGCTTTGATATTTCGGAAAGTTTCTGCTATACTGGAACTATCAGCTTAAAAGATTGTGAGGATTTGACCCAATGGCACAACACGACAAATATATTTCGCCGTTCTCTACCCGCTATGCGTCGGATGAGATGCAGTACATCTTCTCTGATGACAACAAGTTCCGCACCTGGCGCCGGCTGTGGATCGCGCTGGCTAAGGCCGAGCAGAAGCAGGGCTTGGCCATCACCGATGAGCAGATTGCCGAGTTGGAGGCGCACAAGGACGACATCAACTATGAGGACGCCATTGCGCGCGAGAAGCTCGTCCGCCATGACGTGATGAGCCACGTCTACGCCTACGGCCTGCAGTGCCCCAAGGCAAAGGGCATCATCCATCTGGGCGCGACCAGCTGCTATGTCGGTGACAACACCGACGTCATCATCATGCGCGAGGGCCTGCAGCTCGTGCGCAAGAAGGTCATCGGCGTGCTGGCAAATCTGGCCAAGTTCGCCGACGAGTACAAGGATATGCCCTGCCTGGCCTACACCCACTGCCAGCCCGCGCAGCTGACCACCGTCGGCAAGCGCGCCACGCTCTGGATGAACGAGCTGTACATGGATCTGGAGGAGCTTGACCACCAGATCTCCCAGCTGGCGCTGCGCGGCGTTAAGGGCACCACTGGCACCCAGGCCAGCTTTGTGGAGCTGTTCAACGGCGACTCCGCCAAGATCAAGGCCGTCGAGGCCGACGTCTGCGCCCAGATGGGCTTTACCAAGGTCGTGCCGGTCTGCGGCCAGACCTACAGCCGCAAGGTGGACTACAATGTGCTGTCCGCCGTGGCGGGCATCGGCCAGTCCGCCATGAAGATGGCGACGGACATCCGCCTGCTGGCGAACTTCAAGGAGATGGAGGAGCCGTTTGAGAAGAACCAGATCGGTTCCTCCGCTATGCCCTACAAGCGCAACCCCATGCGCTGCGAGCGCATCTGTGCGCTGAGCCGCTACCTGATGGTGGACGTGCTGAACCCCGCCATCACTGCCGGTACCCAGTGGTTTGAGCGCACGCTGGACGACTCCGCCAACAAGCGCATTGCGATGGCCGAGGGCTTCCTGGCTGCTGACGCCATCCTGAACATCCTGCTGAACGTCTCCGACGGGCTGGTCGTCTACCCGAAGGTCGTCCGTGCCCGCGTCATGGCCGAGCTGCCGTTCATGGCAAGCGAGAACATCATGATGAAGGCCGTCAAGAAGGGCGGTGACCGTCAGGAGCTGCACGAGCGTCTGCGTGAGCACGCCGTGGCCGCCGCTGCCGTTGTCAAGCAGGAGGGCAAGCCCAACGACATGATTGCCCGCGTCGAGGCTGACCCCGCGTTCGGCCTGACCCGCGAGGAAATCGAGGCCGAGCTCTCCCCCGAAGCCTTTACGGGCCGCAGCGCCGAGCAGGTCACCGAGTTCCTGCGCGATGTCATCCAGCCCGTGCTGGACGCCAACAAAGAGGACCTGGGCCAGCATGTGGAGCTGAACGTCTGATTGATTGCATCGTAAATTGTAGGGGCGAATGTTTGCATCCGCCCGCAGGTCGATGACAAGCATCGACCCCTACAACATAGTAAAAGCCCCGCAGCGTCTTTTGTTGAACAGCACCCCACTTGTTAGATAGTATATCATACTGTCTAACAAATGGGGTGCTGTTCATACATGCAATTCGGGACTTGATAGGATTTATAGAAGAACCTTAACTGTCAGGTCTTTCCAATTCCCCAGCCAAAGTACGTAACCACGCGAATTTCGATAGGCGCGAGCCTGTTCGTAATTCAACTTAATGGTTATACTCGCTGGCAAATCAGCCGCGAGGCGACTTGATGGCAGCCTGTGCGGCGCATTATGTATAGAGTGCAATGTAATGTCAGGGTCTATCTAACCTTGAATAAATGAATCGGTGCTTGCGATGTAATTCTAAAACTGAGCAGTTATTCTACTGTACTCTACAAACTTTTCATTATTCGGTATGTACAATAGGAGTGAATAATTTAATAACTTTGGTTCCCTACAGAATTCTTTTCAAGAGATCGTAGCGTGAAAAGCGCATTATCAATCTCCGAATTTTCTTGTTGTTCAACATATATAGCGTATTGATTCTTCGGATTCTTTTTTCGATTAGCCGACACTCGAATTACTGTTACTGCTTTTCTTGCATCTCTTGAAATTCTTCTTCCAGTCTTCCTGTATCCCACTTTCGTTGCTTTGCACATTTTTGTTCTCCTTTTTTATGTCCACTAATGTCAATCATCCGAATATTATTGGGCTCTTATCCGTTTTATAAATCACCTTTTTCTGTTCACCCAAAGGAACATTTGAGGATATCATAGTATAACTTGAAAATATCTCGTTTTTGTGAAGTAAATCGTAAAATGTTATGGTTGGATCATTCGCGTATACATCGAAAATCAGGGATAGTGGGACATATCTTCCTGTTTTAGAGAACCGTGTAAAGGCTCGTCGAACAGCAATTTCTCTATCCAACCTGACTAAAACGAGATGTACTTCATATTTGGCTCTTTGTAAGGACTTCGCAAGGGCAAGAACTTTTGAACTGACATCACCAATTTTAGGAATGACTATATTGAAATCATTTTGCACCGCATATTTCAAGAGGCTATCTTCAGATGCATATGGTTCTTTCCCGCCGAACACCACCATAGACGATTCTTCATGAACAATCGTCGCTCCACACTCTGCTTGATATTCGGGAAATTTTCTTTTCGCATAGTCTGAATCCAAAATGATTGCGCCATAATTGTCTGACAGTAATCCAGCTACTTCAGATTTTCCTGATGCAGGAAGGCCTATTACATAAAACGCCTGCTTATCTTTTTTCAATGCAGTATTAGGTAAAGCGCCTCCCCTTCCAAGAGTGATTTTTTCGTCATTAGCCAATCGCTTTTTTTGGCTAAGTTCATCAAAAATCCTTTTTCGCAGCGCTACTCTCGATTCATCAGTTTTGTACTGAGGCATTCGATAAGCTGTACTATCCAAGGTGTTTTTACCTATTACACGCTCTGTCATCATTTCAACAGAAGCAACCGCCACCACCGCATCATTAAACTTTTTTGTAGAAAATTCATTATTCAAGTGTAAAGACTTTCGAAGAAAATCGTCCGCGTGCTCATAATCAGATAAAACACGGCTATAGGCTTTCTGCGCCATAAAACATACCTTCTTCAATCTTGTAATAGTTAGAACGAAAGGCTAATCTAACATGGATGATCTGGATATTGAAAATGCCATTACCACACTAAATCTACTTTACTTTTATAAGTGTGCCGCCAATCAAAATCTGACTCAGACCATGTTAGAAAACGTGGTTATAAGTCATTTTACGATATCAAGAGCGCAAGCAAAACATTTTATATACTGCGCTGCTTTAAATTATCATCAAGCTCCAACTAACTCCAATTGCATAAATTTTTTAATATCATACATACAGGACACCCTATATCATCCATGATTTCTTTAATTAAATAATATCACATTTCGACAACATTTACAATATCTAGTGTATTATCACCTTCAATTATCTAATGCCGATTTCTATGATTACAAATTAATTTTCTCTTTTTTATTTCGTTTTTTTCCCTAAGAACAATAAATAGACAATTTTATTTATGTGATTCAACCGCCTCCTTCATCGGAAGCGGCTTTTTTATTTTCGGAAATCCACATCAATATTTAGGAGATGAGGTAATTGGAATGAACACACAAATCATCGCTATCGCCAACCAGAAAGGCGGCGTTGGCAAGACAACTACCTGTGCCAACTTGGGCATCGGGCTGGCGCAGGCCGGAAAGAAAGTGCTGCTGATCGACGGGGACCCGCAGGGCAGCCTGACCATCAGTTTGGGGAATCCCCGACCAGACAAGCTGCCCTTCACTTTATCCGACGCAATGGGCCGCATCCTGATGGATGAGCCGCTGCGTCCCGGTGAGGGTATCCTGCACCACCCGGAAGGCGTTGACCTAATGCCCGCCGACATCCAGCTCTCCGGCATGGAGGTTTCTTTGGTGAATGCCATGAGCCGTGAGACCATCCTGCGGCAGTATCTGGACACACTCAAGGGACAGTATTCTCACATCCTGATTGACTGCCAGCCCTCCCTGGGGATGCTCACAGTCAATGCGCTGGCAGCTGCTAACAGGGTCATAATCCCCGTCCAGGCGGAGTACCTGCCTGCCAAGGGCCTGGAACAGCTACTCCAGACCGTAAATAAGGTGAAGCGGCAAATCAACCCCAAGCTCCAGATCGACGGCATCCTGCTGACGATGGTGGACAGTCGAACCAACTTTGCCAAAGAGATTGCCGCCCTGCTGCGGGACACCTACGGCAGTAAAATCAAGGTTTTCAAAACCGAGATTTCCCCTTCTGTCAAGGCAAATGAAGCCAGTGCCGAAGGAAAGAGCATTTATGCTCACGACCCCAAAGGCAAGGTGGCCGAGGGATACAAAAATCTGACCCAGGAGGTGATGAAACTTGAAAAGCAGCGCGAAAAAAGTAGAGCTGGCCTCGGTAGATGATTTGTTTTCCACCGAAGAAGGGTGCCAGGATGCCAAGCTGGAGAAGGTCCAGGAAATTCCTCTGTCTGAGTTGCACCCTTTCAAAAATCATCCCTTTAAAGTCAAGGATGACGAGGCCATGATGGAGACTGCCGACAGTGTGCGGCAGTACGGTGTTCTGGTTCCGGCTATTGCCCGCCCGGACCCGGAAGGCGGCTATGAGCTGGTAGCCGGGCACAGGCGGCACCGGGCCAGTGAGCTGGCCGAGAAAGAAACCATGCCGGTCATTGTCCGGGACCTGGACGATGATGCCGCCACCATCATCATGGTGGACAGCAATCTCCAGCGGGAAAGCCTGCTCCCCAGCGAGAGAGCCTTCGCCTACAAGATGAAGCTGGAGGCCATGAAACGGCAGGCCGGGAGACCCACCAAAGGAAATGGTTCCCAACTTGGGAACGATTTTAGGAAAAAGTCCAGTGAGCTTTTGGCTGAACAGGTCGGCCAGAGTAAAAATCAGATTTTCCGCTATATCCGCCTGACGGAGCTGATTCCTGAACTGCTGGATATGGTAGATGAAAAGAAAATCGCGCTCAATCCGGCTTATGAGCTGTCTTTCCTCAAAAAAGAGGAACAGCGGGATTTGCTGGACGCTATGGACAGCGAACAGGCCACCCCCTCTCTCTCCCAGGCCCAGCGACTCAAGAAATACAGCCAGGAAGGACATCTGACCCTCGATAAGCCGAGCAAGCACCGTCACCCGTAAACCCATCATCACTACGAAAGGAAAGGAATGAATATGTGTACTATCCAGAGCATCAAAGATGCTATCCGAGAAAGCTGTCAGTCCCAGTATGATATGGACTCCACCGAGATTGATCGGGTTTTGCAGACCCTCCCGTTTTCGGAGCATGAATCGCCGTTCAGTCAGCCGCCTCTGCCCAGACGTCCTTACCGGCCTTGGCAGAACAAGAAAAACAGCTAAACGCCACAGTCTTTTTCACGAAAGATTGTGGCTTTTTTCATGCCCTGAATTAAGAAAGGAGTGAAGTCAATGGCTGTTTTCCGAATTGAACGGACCGGAGATTATACCGTGATGAGCAATCATCATCTGCGGAACCATCAGTTGTCCTTGAAAGCCAAGGGGCTGCTTTCCATGATGCTGTCCCTGCCGGATGACTGGAATTATACCACTCGTGGTCTTGCGAAAATCTGCAAGGAAGGCGTGGACGCCATCGGCGGTGCGTTGCGGGAGCTGGAAAGCGCCGGTTACATTGTTCGGCATCAGCTACGAGACCGGCAAGGCCGAATCAGCGACACGGAGTATGTCATCTATGAGCAGCCTCAGCCCCGACAGCCGGAAACGCCCCAGCCGGATACGGCTGCACCAGATACGGCTTTTCCGTATCTGGATAAACCGGATACGGAAAAGCCCGCAGAATTAAATATAGAGAAATCAAATACTCAAAAACAAAATATTTATGGATCAAGTACCGATTCCATTCCCTTCCGGGATTGCGCGGCAGATTGTCTGCCGGAACGGAAAGGAAGGGATGCGATGTCACTCACAGAGATAGAGAGTTATCGGGAATTGATTCAGGAGAATATCGGGTATGAATACCTGTGTCAGCAGTATGAAACTTATCGGGAGGATTTGGACGAAATTGTGGAGTTGATCGTGGAAACGGTCTGTGCAAAGCGAAAGACCACCCGTATTGCAGGAAGCGATTTTCCGCATGAAATCGTTCGTTCCAGGTTCTTGAAGCTGGATAACTCGCACATTGAGTTTGTCATGGACTGTTTACAGAAGAACACCACGGAAATTCGCAACATGAAGCAGTATCTTCTGACCGTTCTGTTCAATGCACCGACCACGATAAGCAATCATTACACCTCACAAGTAAATCACGATCTGTATGGCGGCTGGTAAATGGTCGCTTTTTTATTGCCCGGAACTGCCGGGAGAAAGGAGCAAGCATGATGTCTGAGGGAAAGACCATAGGGCAGCTGATGGAAGAAATGCGGGCAAAGGCAGGAGCGCAGAATTATCACGGTCATGGATATATGGACCTCCAGCGTTTTGCGGAGGACACCCGGCACATGATTATTTTTGATGTGCTGACGAACGATTCCCCTGTTGGCTGGAAAGGCGAACGAACCCGCCTGTTCCTGTCGGATACCGGTTATGAAAAAGCATTGGATAGTCAGGCAAAAGGGCAGATTAAGATTTTGAGCCACGCAAAGGTACGCCAGGGCAATCTGCACTATGACCGTTCTGACCAGTTACGCTAAGGAGGGCGGTATGAAGCGTTATCTTCTGCGGCGGCTGGTGGTTCCGCCTTAGCAAAAAAAGAGATTCCCTGCAAACTTCGTGGAAAGGAGGCGAGAAAATGCAGGAAGAAGTGGAAAACAGAACTTTGACGCTGGTTGTCAGTGGAACAAAGTTTACCGGCAGAATGTTTAAGGCTGCCATAAGCAAGTACATGGCACATCGGAAGGAAAAGAAGCTGGAAAAACAGAGAAGCCGTGATGCGCCGGTTGTTCCGCATGGAAAACAGACTGTGAAGCAGCTTGTCGGGCAGAATCAGGGAATATCCAACATTGAGATCACAGACCCCTCTATCAAGGAGTTTGAGAAAATCGCCCGGAAATATGGTGTGGATTATGCGGTGAAAAAGGACCGCAGCAGTTCTCCGCCAAAGTACCTGATTTTTTTCAAAGGCCGTGATGCAGATGCTCTGACAGCAGCTTTTACAGAGTACACCAACAAAAAGGTCAAAAAGGCAACGAAAACAGAGCGCCCGTCCGTACTGGCAAAACTTAACCAGTTCAAAGAGATGGTTAAAAATGCTGTGGTGGATCGCACCAAGCGAAAGGAGCTGGAACGATGAAAAAGACATTGGACATCAAAAAGCTCGTTTTGCTGAATATGCCGTATATCCTGCTGGGGCTGTTTGCTACCAATTTGGGAGAGGCATGGCGAATGGCACAAGGGGCGGATGCTTCAGAAAAGTTTCTTTCGCTGGTTGCGGTTCTGCCTGGGGCGCTGCAAAGTTTCTGGCCAAGCCTGCATCCATTGGACTTGTTGGTAGGGCTGTGTTGTGGAGGCAGTCTGAGGCTGGCGGTGTATCTTAAAAGCAAGAACGCCAAGAAATATCGACATGGTTTGGAATATGGTTCGGCCCGCTGGGGAACCCGTGAGGATATTGCACCTTACGTTGATCCTGTATTTCAGAACAATGTGATTCTGACGAAAACGGAGAGCCTGACCATGAACAGCCGCCCCAAGGACCCCAAGACTGCCAGAAACAAAAATGTACTGGTGATTGGCGGCTCCGGTTCCGGTAAGACCCGATTCTGGCTGAAACCCAACCTGATGCAGATGCACAGCTCCTATGTTGTGACGGACCCGAAGGGTTAGATTTTAAGAATACAGAGAAAATAGGTCATTAAAAAATGAAGTGTTTTCTGTGTGTTCTTATTTTTTAGCATTATGAAAGGAGCTGAGAAAATGGCTAAAGATAACAGAATAACAGCACTTTACGAGCGTCTGTCCCGTGATGATGAGATGCAGGGCGAATCCAACTCCATAACAAACCAGAAGAAGTATCTGGAAGATTATGCAGTGCAACATGGCTTTGGTAATATTCAGCATTTCAGTGATGATGGATATTCAGGAACGAACTTCAACAGACCGGCATTCAATTCTTTGCTGACAGAGATTGAAGCCGGCAGAGTGGGAACAGTGATCGTCAAAGATATGTCCCGATTTGGCAGAAACTATCTGCAAGTAGGTTTCTATACGGAAATGATGTTCCCTAAGAAAAATGTCCGTTTTATTGCAGTAAATAACGGAGTTGACAGTGCCAATCCGGCAGATAATGATTTTACACCATTTCTGAATATCATGAATGAGTGGTATGCAAAAGATACCAGTAAGAAAATCAAGGCAGTGTTCAAGGCAAAAATGCGAGACGGAAAACGTGTCAGCGGTGCAGTGCCTTATGGATATTACAGAAAGCCTGAGGATAAGCAGACATTGTATGTTGATGAAGCTTCTGCTTCGGTTGTCAGACGCATTTTTCAGCTTGCTTGTGATGGAATGGGTGCAACCGCAATAGCAGATACCTTGTCAGAGGATAAAATCCTTATTCCTTCGGCTTATGCGAGACAGAATCATCCTGAGGATTGCCAGTGTACGAATTACCATGACCCTTATACATGGAATGCTACAACAGTGGGCTATATTTTGAACAGACGTGAGTATTTGGGGCATACCGTTCTTGGGAAGACAACGAGGGATAATTTTAAGACAAAACGGAAAAGAATTGCAAATGAGGACGAACTGCTTGTCTTTTACAATACACATGAAGCTATCATTGATCAGGAAACATATGATAAAGCGCAGAGAATGAGAAAAAGGGTATCTCCAAGGCGAAACAGTGAAAAGCCTGCGCACAGGCTGTCAGGACTGCTTTATTGTGCGGATTGTGGAAGCAGACTGGCATATATCAATTCAAAGCCAAAAGATGGGAAAATATATGACAGCAATCAGGCATTCCGGTGTAGCCGGTACCACAATAAATATCATTCATGTACTGGTCACTATATCAAGGCAAGCACAATAGAAATGCTGATTTATCAGGCAACTAAGAGAGTGTCACAGTATGTCCTTAAAGATGAAAAAGAGTTTGTAGAACAGTTGAAAGCACAGTATGAATTGCAGTGTGAAAAGGATAATACAGATGATAA
>OIAK01000604.1_pt1 | contig 15729 bp, 18 predicted proteins | sample 1580741 | NCBI WGS metagenome assembly OIAK01 (sample SAMEA3882521, study PRJEB24775) | human gut metagenome | biome: human-associated habitat; feature: intestine environment; material: feces | place: Netherlands | collected 2009/2010
TATTTTACCATGCCATCCCGAAAAAGAAAAGCAGATGGCGTGCGGTTCAGTCCTTATTCTCCTTGGCGCTCCAGTCGGCCACCTCCAGCCGCCACATGGCGGTGTGGGCCATGGTCTGCGGCGGGCAGCCCGGTGCGCCGGGCAGGTACCGGTCGATCAAAAGCCGCATGGCCTGGGGCTTTTCTTCCTCGGTCAGCGGGGTAACAGTCGCCTTGCCCATTACGCAGCCGTACCGTGTGGTAATGCCGTGCCCCGGCAGCTGCACTACCCGGTGGCCACAGTCCATCTGGAAGAAACAAGCCCCGTTTTGCCGCAGCAGCTCCGCCTTGCGGCCTTCTGCTGCCCCGTGCAGGTAGAAATACAGCCGTCCCTCTTTTTCCTCCCAGCCAAAGTTCATCGGCACGATGTAGGGGTAGTCCCCATCGGCCAGTCCCAGCCGCAGCACATCGCACTGGCGGATGATCTCCTTGACGGCCTCCAGCTCTGTTACTTCCCGGTCTTTCCGGCGCATTTCTTCCATACTATTCCCTCCGGCAGTTTTTCTTTATTATAGCAGGTTTGGCTTTACGGCACAAATTCCGCCGTCCCGCCTAAAATCCCGGGATTTTGCTTTCCCTCCGGGGCAGGATATGGTATAATAAAATATAAATGTATGTTCTCAAATCTCCCCACAAGGAGGCCCATCATGAAAGTCCTTGCCTTTGATGCCAACAGCATCGTCAACCGTGCCTTTTACGGCGTGCGGCTGCTCTCCACCCGGGAGGGCACCTATACCAATGCTGTTTACGGCTTTTTCAATATTGTTTATAAGCTCATCGAGGAACAGAAGCCGGATGCGGTCGCCTTTGCCTTTGATCTGCACGCACCCACCTTCCGGCACAAAATGTACGAACAGTACAAGGGCACCCGCAAGGGGATGCCGGAGGAGCTGCGCCAGCAGATGCCCTTGGTAAAGGAAATGCTGCGGCTTTTGGGCTATCCCATTCTAGAAGTAGAGGGCTACGAGGCGGATGATATCCTGGGCAGCCTGGCCCGGCCGGGAGAGCAGAACGGCGATACCGTCCTTATCTGCACCGGCGACCGGGACTCCCTCCAGCTCATCACCGATAAGGTCAGCATCATCTTGGCCAAGACTGCCCCGCAGGGCGCCGTTTATGAGATAATGGACCCCGCCGCCATTCGCGAAAAGTACGGCGTGACGCCCCGGGAAATGATCGAGGTCAAGGCCCTGATGGGCGATCCCTCCGATAACATTCCCGGCGTGCCCGGCATTGGCGAAAAAGGCACTCTGGCCCTTATCCAAAAGTATCACACCATCGAATATATCTATGCCCATTTGGAGGAGTTGGAGTTGACCCCGGCGCTCCGTAAAAAGCTGGCCGAGGGCCGGGAATCCGCCGCCCTCAGCCGGGAGCTGGGGACCATCTGCTGCGAGGTGCCGGTACCCCAGTGGAGCGAACTGAAGCCCCGGCCCCGGCAGGAGGACGCCCTTTATGCCTTCCTTTCCCGGCTGGAGCTCAACCGTCTTATCACCAGGCTGGGTCTTGCCGCCCCGGAAACGATGCCGGAGGAACCCGCCGCGGAGGAGGCGGCTCCCGCTGTGACCTTTGCCCCTCTTACCGAAGAATCTGACCTTGCCGCCTGGGGCAAGGAAACCCCGATCATCCTTTCGGCCCGCTGGGCGGAGGATGGTACGCCTGCCGCCCTCTGCGTCCTTTGCGGGGAGCAGCTATGCGGCTGCGAGGATCCCGCTGCCTCCCTGTGGCAGAAAATTTTCTCTTTGCCCAATCCCAAAATCACCGCCGACGCCAAACCCTATTATAAAGCGGCGCTAAAGGCGAATAATACCTTTGCCGCCCTATGGCTGGATGCCGGTCTGGCCGGGTATCTGCTCAATCCCAATGCCAGTGACTACGCCGTGGAGCGCCAGCTGGCCCAGCATGGGCTTTCCCTCCCTGCGGCGGAAGCCCCGCAGAAGCTGCTGCCGCTGGCACGGGAATGCCTGGGCCTTTCGGCGCTTTCTCCCCTGCTGGAACGGGAGCTGGAAGCGAACGGCCAGCAAAAGCTGCTGCGGGAGGTGGAGCAGCCCCTCTGTGAGGTGCTGGCCTCGATGGAGCTCACCGGCTTTCGCATCGACCGCGAGGGCCTGCGGGAGTTCGGCATCTACCTGGATGGACTGACCATCCAGCTGGAGCAGGAGATCTATCAGCTGGCCGGCGGCAAATTCAATATCAATTCCCCCAAGCAGCTGGGAGATGTTCTGTTTGGCAAGCTGGAGCTGCCCGCCAAAAAGAAAACCAAGAGCGGCTATTCCACCAATGCCGAGGTGTTGGAGGAGCTGATCCCCTATCACCCCATTATCAGCAAGATACTGGAGTACCGCAAGTACAAAAAGCTCTCCTCCACCTATGTGGAGGGCCTTAAGGACACCATTGGCCCCGATAGTCGCATCCGCTCGGTGTTCCGCCAGACCGATACCCGAACCGGCCGCATCAGCAGTGCGGAGCCCAACATGCAGAATATTCCCATCCGTACCGAACCCGGCAGCCGTATGCGGGATTTCTTCGAAGCGGAGGAGGGCAACCTGCTGGTGGATGCCGACTATTCCCAGATCGAGCTGCGGGTGCTGGCGGCCCTGGCCAATGACAGCGCCATGATCGAAGCCTTTCGGGAGGGCGTGGATATCCACACCCGTACCGCCGCGCAGGTATTCGATCTGCCGGAGGCCTTTGTCACCCCACAGATGCGCTCCCGCGCCAAGGCGGTCAACTTTGGCATCGTCTATGGCATCGGCGCCTTCTCCCTTTCCCGGGATATTGGTGTTTCGATGCAGGAGGCCGATACCTACATTAAGAATTACAAAAAGACCTACAGCGGCATTGCCACCTACCTGGAGCGTGCCATAGAGGACGCCAAGGAAAAAGGCTATGCCGAAACGCTGTTCGGCCGCCGCCGCCCCCTGCCGGAGCTGAAAGCCTCCAACCGGGTGCAGCGCGCCTTTGGCGAACGGGTGGCGATGAACGCCCCCATCCAGGGCACCGCCGCAGATATTATCAAGATCGCCATGGTGCGGGTGTACCGCCGCCTAAAGACGGAAGTCCCCGCCGCCCGCCTTATTTTGCAGGTTCACGATGAGCTCATTGTCGAAACACCGCAGGGATCCGCCGAGCAGGTGCGGGAGCTGGTGCGCCAGGAGATGGAATCCGCAGTCTCGCTGTCGGTTCCGCTTTTGGTGGATGCCAAGGTAGGAAAAACCTGGGGCGAAGCTCACTGATCCCTCGCTAATTTCTGCAAGCCGCAGGATCGGCCCGCAGGCCGCCCCCGCTTCGCGGGGGCACGCAGGCACCGCCTGCGTCGGCGGCTGCGCCGTCGGGACCGCGGCCCGTCCTGCCCCCTGCGGAATCCCACCCCATCCCCGCCGAAAGGAGCCTACCCCATGTCCGTTACCATCCGTCCCGCGGCCGAAAGCGACCTGCCCGCCCTTGCCGCTTTGGAATCAGCCTGCTTTGCCCACCCATGGAGCGAAAAAAGTCTGGCTGAAACGCTCGGCAACGGCCGCTCGCTGTTCCTTTTAGCGGAGCGGGAAGGGGAAGCGCTTGGCTACCTTGGCATGGAATATGTACTGGATGAGGGCGGCATCACTAATGTGGCGGTTTTTCCGGCACACCGCCGCCAGGGCATCGCCGATGCTCTGCTCAATGAGCTGCTGCGCCGGGCCAAAGGCCTTGGCCTTGCCACCGTTACGCTGGAGGTGCGGGAAACCAATGCCCCTGCCATTGCTCTTTACCAAAAACATGATTTTGTACCGGTGGGCCGCCGCAAAAACTACTATACCTCGCCCACAGAAGATGCTATACTGATGACAGTCACTCTGTAACTGAGTAAAAATAAAAAGGAGTGTATCACTATGAAAAAGAATCCCATCCACTTTTACTGGGGCCGTAAAAACGGCCTGGTCGTCACCCGTGAGGACGCCGAAGGCAACCACCCCGAGGTCGTTTTCGTCAGCAATCAGCTCTCGCTGGATAAGCTGAAAAAGACCGGTGTCATCCTCCTGGCCGGACTGTTCCTGTTCTGGCGCATCAGCCGACTGGTACGCCGCATTGCCCGTCATCATAAAAAAGAGAACTAACCCGGAGCCCGTATGAAAATTCTCAGTATCGAATCCAGCTGCGATGAGACCGCCGCCGCGGTCATTGAGGATGGCCGGAAGATCTGTTCCTCGGTCATCCATACGCAGGTGGAAGAACACAAGCTCTACGGCGGGGTCGTCCCGGAGATCGCCTCCCGCCGCCACATCGAATCCATCTGTGGGGTGACCGCCGAAGCGCTGGAGCAGGCAGGCCTTACCGCCCGCGAAGTGGATGCCGTGGCCGTTACTGCTGCGCCGGGACTCATTGGCGCGGTGTTGGTGGGGGTCAATTTCGCCAAGGGCTTGGCACTTTCGGCGGAAAAGCCCCTCATCCCGGTTCACCATATCCGTGGCCATGTGGCGGCAAATTATTTGGCTCATCCCGAGCTGGAACCGCCTTTTTTGGCGCTCATCGTCAGCGGCGGGCACAGCCATATCGTATTGGTGCGGGATTACTGCGACTACACCATCCTGGGCCGCACCACCGATGACGCCGCGGGCGAGGCCTTCGATAAGGCCGCCCGCTGTGTCGGCCTGCCCTATCCCGGCGGTGTGGCGCTGGATGCCATCTCGCACGAGGGCGATCCCCACGCCTACCCGCTGCCTACCCCCCATGCCGAAGGCGAGTTCAACTTCTCCTTTTCGGGGCTCAAAACAGCAGTCATCAATCTGGCGCACAATGCCGAGCAAAAGGGACAGCCTCTGGTTCCCGCCGATCTTGCCGCCAGCTTTTGCTGCCATGTCAGCGAGATCCTGTGGCAAAAGACCGCCCTGGCCGCCGAGCGCTGCGGCTGCGATAAAATCGTGCTGGCCGGCGGTGTTTCCGCCAATAGCTGGCTGCGGCAGCGTGCCCGGCAGGGCTGTGCCGAAAAAGGCTGGCAGCTTTACATGCCGCCGCTTTCTCTCACCGGGGATAATGCCGCTATGATCGGCGCGCAGGCATACTACGAGTATTTGGCCGGCCACACGGCGGATGAATCCCTCAATGGCTTGCCCACCATGGAGATCACCGAACAGTTTGGGGCATAAGGGCTTATTAGCCCGCGCTTTTTCCGTTCGCGGAAACTTAACAAATTTGGTGGTAGCATTTCCCGCGGGGATAGGGTATAATAGATGCGTAAAAACAGGCCGGTTTTCCGGCTTTATCAGAAGGGAGATATAAAAATGGCACTTACTTCCAACAAGTCCGTTCTCAAATGGGTGGACGAGATGGTCGCCCTCACCAAGCCCGATAAGGTCGTCTGGATCGACGGCAGCGAGGAACAGCTGGAGGCGCTGCGCGCCGAGGCCTGCTCCACCGGCGAGATGATCAAGCTGAATGAGGAAAAGCTGCCCGGCTGCTATCTGCACCGTTCCGCGGTCAATGATGTAGCCCGTGTAGAAGGCCGTACCTTCATCTGCACCCGCAAGGAAGAGGACGCTGGTCCTACAAATAACTGGATGGACCCCAAGGAGGCCTATGAAAAGCTGGGCAAGCTCTTTGATGGCGCCATGAAGGGCCGCACCATGTATGTCATCCCCTACTGCATGGCGCATGTCGGCTCCCCCTTTGCCAAGGTGGGCATCGAGCTGACCGACTCCATCTATGTCGTTCTCTCCATGGCCATCATGACCCGCATCGGCCAAAAGGTGCTGGATTTCCTGGGCGACAGCGATGATTTCGTCAAGGGCCTGCATTCCAAAAAGGATCTCTGCGAGGAGGACCGCTACATCGTCCACTTCCCGGAGGATAACACCATCTGGAGCATCAACTCCGGCTACGGCGGCAATGTGCTGCTGGGCAAAAAGTGCTTCGCCCTGCGCATCGCCTCCTTCCAGGCCAAATCCGAGGGCTGGATGGCCGAGCATATGCTCATTCTCGGCATCGAAAATCCCGAGGGCGAGACCAAGTATGTCACCGCCGCTTTCCCCTCCGCCTGCGGAAAGACCAACCTGGCCATGCTCATCCCGCCCAAGAAGTATGCCGATATGGGCTACAAGGCCTGGTGCGTCGGCGATGATATCGCCTGGCTGCGTATCGGCCCCGATGGCCGCCTTTGGGCTGTCAATCCCGAGTATGGCTTCTTTGGCGTAGCACCCGGCACCAATGCCAAGAGCAACCCCAACGCCCTGGCCACCACCCGCAAGAATACCATCTTCACCAATGTGGTGCAGAACCTGGATGATAACACTGTCTGGTGGGAGAAGCTGGATAAGAATCCTCCCAAGCACGCGCTCAATTGGAAGGGCGAGCCCTGGGACGGCAGCGATGGTACCCCCGGCGCCCATCCCAATAGCCGCTTCACCGCGCCCAGCCACAATTGCCCCTGCCTCTCTCCCGAGTATGAGAATCCCAATGGCGTTCCGATCTCCGCCATCATCTTCGGCGGCCGCCGCGCCAAGACCGCTCCGCTGGTCTACCAGTCCCGCGATTGGGCCCACGGCGTCTTTGTAGGTTCTGTTCTGGCCAGCGAGACCACCGCTGCCGCTACCGGTGCTGTCGGTGTAGTCCGCCGTGACCCCATGGCCATGCGTCCCTTCATCGGCTACCATGTCGGCGATTACTTCGGCCACTGGCTGGAGATGGGCGAAAAGCTGGGCGATAAGGCCCCGAAGATCTTCCATGTCAACTGGTTCCGCACCGATGATGAAGGCAACTTCCTGTGGCCCGGCTTCGGTGATAATATGCGTGTTCTGCTGTGGATCCTGGCCCGCTGCGAAGGCAAGGTCAGCGCCCGCGAGACCGAAATCGGCTATCTGCCCTATGTCAAGGATATCGATATCGAGGGTCTGGAAAACGACGGCAAGGAGTTCACCCACATGATGCTGGATGAGCTGCTCAGCGTCGATAAGGCCCTGTGGCGCGAGGATGCTGAGAACATCGAAGGCTTCTATACCTCCATCGGCGAGCGTCTGCCCGCCAAGCTGTGGGAGGAGCTGGAGACTCTCAAGAAGAACCTCGAATAAGTGTAACATTTGGCCGGCTCCCTCATCGGGCGATGGGGGAGCCTTTTCCCACTATTCTTACCCAAAAGACCGGAGGACGCCATGGAAAGCATCTTTGAGAATACCACCACCCTCACCCGACAGAACCTAACCGAAATGGCCCGGGCCACCGTCCCCCGGTGGAGCCTGCTGGTCGGCATCATCCCGGCGGTTTTGGCGGTCGCCGCCGCCATTTGGGATCTTGCCCGGCGGGGCATCAGTCTGTGGGCCGGGCTTCTGCTGCTGGCGGCCTTTGCTTTGGTTATGACCACCTACGGCGCGCCCGCGCGGGTCGCGCTCAAGATCGCCAAGCGCAATTTTAAGAAATACGGCAGTGAGGTCACCGCCACCCTCTGCTTCTATGAGGATAAGGTCATTGTCCACAACCATCAGGAAGATTCCGAGGGGGACCTTCGCTACGAGCAGATTTTAGCCGTCCGTCAGAGCCCCCGGCTTTATCTGCTGGAGCTCCCCGGCAAAACCGCCCTGCTGCTGGAGAAGACCGCCTTCACCAAGGGCGCCCTGGAGGAATTCCCCGCCTTTATGCGGCGGAAATGCCCCGGCCGGGTCGCCTTTTAAGGAAAGCCCGCAAAAAAGACTTACATCCGGGGAAAAAGCGTGCTATACTATTCCTCGTAAAAAGTGTGATCTAAAATTCCGCAGCATCTCTTCTAATAGAAATAAGTCCTATGGGCGTAGTCTATTGCAAGTGCAAAAGATTACGCTCTTTATTATTTCTTTTACAGGAGGGCAGTAAAATGCCAAAGACCAAAACACAAAGGATCGTATTCGGGATATTGATGTCATTTTTTATGGCATATGGCATGGAGGTTTACAATATCGCCATCCGCATGGGTTACAATCTAACCGTGGGACAGGGCTTTTCGTCCATCACTTATCCGGTGTTTCTCGAAGCACTGAAGGAAGCAGTGGGGATGAGTGTGATTGTTTTTATCGTCTCCAATTTGGTCGGCAATCGGGCCGGGGCCGCCTTTATGGCAAAATACTGTGCCCCCGACAAGGATAACCCCTATTTCTGCCGCGTTATGCGCCAGGCCGGCACCATATTGGTCATGTGTCCCCTTATGAGCCTTATCGCGTCCATCCTTTTTCAAGTCATTTTGGGTGGCCAGCTGCTATTTCGGCTGCCGGCCATTTGGGCGGGAACGGTCATAAAAAACTTCCCCATGGCCTTCTTCTGGAACATGTTCGCCGCCGCGCCCCTCATCCACTGGATATTTGAAAAATGGAACAGCAGAGCCCATTGAACAGTCCCCGGATAATATCAAAAGAAAGCCCCCGCCGCAGCATGGGTGCTCATAAGACAGTAATTCTAAAAATTACGATTATGGCATCTGTCAGGCGGGATTGGCAACGGAATAACGGGTATCTGGTGAGAGCCGGATACCCGTTATTTTTTGCCGTTACGAAAAGCAATAGACTTGTTCACAGCTTTTAGGCATAATTGTCTCAAATCAATCCGATCCCATCCATTCCGAGATTTTAAAAAAATCTCAAAAAAGTTTGAAAGCATTGGAACAATTCAGTCTTTCTCATACCACATATAGTAGAGGGCTGAATACAAAAGCAATTGGAGGCGACGCTGATGGACAAGCAGACAGGCCCGAAAGGTTTTCTTGTGGTGCTGCCTGGTGAGATCATCGAAATACCGCAGGACAGCGATAAATTGTGGCTGACGCTGTTTTACAGCTTGCCGCGAGAGCTTGCGGAGAAGTGGAAGCCCGCCTATGAGCTGCCCCTCTGCCCATATGAGGTGCTACGGACGGAAAAGTATGACCGTGTCGTATGTGACGATATGTTCAAGCTGCTTGTGTGGGACTGCTACGCATGGTGCGCATGGCAGTTTTTTCAGGTCAAAGGCCGCAAGGGCAACTACCGCTACATTCCCGGCAACTGGAATCAGCACGCAGGATATTTCCCCTTGTGGCGGCTATGTGAATATGTCATTCATGTTGAGCGAACTTCTGTTCTTCTCCTTGCAATCAACCCATCTGTGCAATATGAAACAAAATAGGTATCAGAACGCAGCGTTTGGATGCTTCGGTCTGATGCCCCTTTACGCTCCGATTTTTTTACCGCGGCGACAATGATTACCGAAATTCCATCGTCTCTTTCTGTAACACGGCACTCCTTTTGATTAGCGAGTTTTTTCCCTGCACCTCTTGCAAACCAGAAAGAAGCGCGGTATAATATGACTAGAAGAACCAAAACGGTCATATTTGAGGAGGCGCGGGCTTGGCTTTTACCGCTTACGAGACCGAGCAGCTCCGCAAGGCGTTGCTGAAGGAAACGAGGCATTGCGCTGTCACGCTGGGGATGAAGAAAACCTCCGTGGATCAGCTGACGAAGGCGGTCGGTATTGCGAAGGGCTCGTTCTATAAATTCTACGAATCCAAGGAAATGCTATTTTTCGCGGTTTTGGAGGGCATTCACGCAGAACTCTACGGGGTGGCGGATCAGGCGTTGCGCGAAGCTGACGGCTTGCCGCCGTCGGAGCGTGCGGCAAAGGCGGTTCTTGCTGTCTGCCGACGGCTGTCTGATACCGGAGATATGGTTTTCATCGAAAACGATGCGAAGCTGCTTTTGCAAAGACTGCCGGAGGACATCAAAAATGTCCATTACCATGATGACGAGACGCACATTCGTCTGCTTTTGGAGAAATATGACCTTGTGCCAAGGTGCGGTACCTCTCTGGCTTCCGCCACGGTGCGGGGACTGATCTTGACCGTCTCTCACAAGGAGCAGATCGGGGAACTGTATCCGCAGGTGCTGGAAACGCTGGTGTGCGGTGCTTGCAGGGAGTTATTTGAATAAGTGGAAGGCCGCAGAGATGCGGCTTTTCCAAGGCACGATGGTTAGCATACCCTAACCGTACAACTACGCGTATCAGTTAGATAAATCTAACATTAAAAGGAATGACAGAGATGCGAGAATACAAGAATTTTTGGGACAGAAATGCCGGCTGGTACGACCGCTTCATGCAGAAGGATTGTGCGTCATACGAAAAGATGTATGAGCTGATCCGGCCGGTCGTGAAAGCCAAAACGGTGCTGGAGCTTGCCACCGGTACGGGGTTGATTGCTAAAAACATCGTGAACGCGGCGGCGCACATCGAGGCGACGGACGCCTCTGCGGAAATGATCGCAGAAGCGAAGCGGGGCAACTGCTCGGCAAAGCTGCACTTTTCCGTACAGGATATGTTCCGCCTGCCCTATGCCGATAAGTCCTTTGATGTAGTGATCGTGTCCAACGCGCTGCATGTCGTACCGCAGCCGGAGAAAGCCCTTGCCGAGATCCGCCGGGTGCTGAAGGATGAAGGCGTGCTCATCGCGCCCACCTTCACCCACGCGGGGAACTCGTTTTCCGGCAAGGTCAAGGCATTTTTCATGAAGCTGGCGGGCTTCCCTCTCCACAGCAGGTGGACGAGCGAGGAATACCTGCGCTTCCTAAGGCAGAACAGCTGGACGGTGCGGAAAAGCGCTGTGCTGAAAGCCTCGTTCCCGCTGACCTATGCCGAGTGTGTAAAAATGGAGGTGTGATATGTCATTCTTTGAAAACACCCGCAAGCCCGTGGGCTTTGGCGGGAAAATTATGGTCGCCATGATGAATGTCGGGCACAGCGCCGTGGCCCGGTGGGGGCTTCAATTTCTGAATGCTGCGCCGGACGCCAAGGTGCTGGACTGCGGCTGCGGCGGCGGTGCGAACATCAAGAGACTTCTGAAAAAATACCCGCAGGGCATCGTGAAGGGCATCGACTATTCGCCCGTCAGCGTGGAGAAATCCAAAAAGGTCAACGAAGCCGCCATCGCGGAGGGTCGCTGCGCCGTTCTGCAAGGCAGCGTGGCGGATATGGTGTTTGCGGACGACTGGTTTGACACCATTACAGCCTTTGAGACCGTCTATTTCTGGCCTGATCTGTTGCAGTGCTTCCGGGAGGTCTATCGGGTGCTGAAGCCCGGCGGGACATTTCTCATCTGCAACGAAAGCAATGGCGACACGGATAAGGACGAAAAGTGGACGGAGATCATCGGAGACATGACCATCTACAAGGACGTTGAACTAAAGGTGTATCTGGAGCAGGCGGGCTTTCACGAGGTTCAGATACACAAAAAGAAAAGCTGGCTCTGCATCACGGCGCGGAAATGAGGGAGAAGCAGACAGATGAAGGACAAGAAGCTCCTATTTGACCGCAAATGCCATGTGCTGTATTCCAGGCCCTGCAAGAAGGAGATACGGGCAAAAATCGCCCTGCACTACCCGGAAGCGGAGCAGGAGACGGTTTGGGAACAGGTACAGCGGCAGTATGCGGACTTTCTCTCCGACTGGCGTACCGATTTGGGCGGCAAGCGGAACTTCCACAACGGTGTAGGCGGCACCTACGACTGCATTGCCATCATGAGCTATTACACAGTCTGCAAAGCCGCCACATCCTTCCGCGAGATCGAGGAGATGGAGGAAAACCTGATTCTTCCGACCTTCCGCAGGCTGCGGTTCGTGGACTGCAACAAGCCGTTCTGGAGGAAGCTGATGTACAGAGCGTTTGTGCGGGCGAAAACTGGCTGCGACAAATGGCACGATTACGAGATGACGGTTGCGCCTTATGATAAAGATGACCCTATTTATTATGAATTTACATCGTGTCCGGCAGCGGAGTTTGCCATTAGGCACGGCCTTACGGATATCATGCCCGCCCTGTGCAATGTGGACTATGCGTCCATGGAGCTGCTCCACGCAAGGCTGGTGCGGACGACTACCTGCGTGGACGGCTGCCGATGCGACTATACCATCTGCGGCGACAAGGATCCGTACCTAAAGGAGCATCCCGAATACCGGGATGAGGTGGGATTCAGGCGAAACAAATAATACTGCAATGCAAAGGCGGTGAGACAAATGGAAACCTTTATTGGAATCATGATTCCTTTCTTGGGCACAACACTGGGTTCAGCCTGTGTGTTCTTTATGAAAAAATCCCTTGGCGATTTGGTGCAGCGCTCGCTTGCGGGCTTTGCCGCCGGGGTGATGGTGGCGGCTTCGATCTGGAGCCTGCTGATTCCTGCCATTGAGCAATCGGAAAACATGGGCAAGCTGTCCTTCCTCCCCGCTTTTATCGGCTTTTGGGTCGGCGTGCTGTTTTTGCTTTTGCTCGACCATCTGATTCCCCACCTTCATGTGGGAAGCAATCAGGCGGAGGGACCGAAAAGCAGGCTGGGCCGCACCACGATGATGGTGCTGGCTGTGACCCTACATAATATCCCAGAGGGAATGGCGGTTGGTGTCATGTACGCGGGCTTCCTCGAGGGGAACGCACAGATCACGGCGGCAAGCGCACTTGTCCTGTCGCTTGGCATCGCCATTCAGAATTTCCCCGAGGGTGCAATCATCTCCATGCCCCTTCGGGCTGAGGGCGATAGTAAAAGTAAAGCGTTTCTCGGCGGCGTCCTTTCGGGAATAGTCGAGCCTATCGGTGCTGTACTGACACTCCTTGCCGCGCAGCTTGTGATTCCGGCGCTGCCCTATCTTTTGAGCTTTGCTGCAGGTGCCATGCTCTATGTGGTGGTGGAGGAACTGATTCCTGAAATGTCACAGGGAAAGCACTCCAATATCGGCACGATTTTCTTTGCGGTCGGCTTCAGTATTATGATGACGCTGGATGTGGCTTTGGGGTGAGATTAAAGAAAATAGGATGATACGCCAACGCCATGATGACAACGCCCATGCAGTGGTTTTGCCGCAGGAGCGGAAAAAGCAAGTTTACCGAAAAGGACATCGCCGGCATGAAAGCTGCCGCCGCTCTGAATGCCGCTGACCGGAACCCCTATTCCTGGAACATGGAGTTTTACGAATACCCCGACGGCAGCGGGTATGAAGGACGCTTCACCAAATGCGGTATCTGTGTGCTGATGAAAAAGCTCGGGCTGTACGACCTGACCCCTGCTTTGTGCCATCTGGACTACACCATGAGCGAGGCGGGCGGCGTGACCGACTTTGTGCGGCAGTACACCCTCGCCTCTGGCGGGCCGTACTGCGGCTGCGGGTATAAAAAGAAGGACCTCGTGAAAGCCGGGACGGAGGCAGGACGGTGAAAACAGAAGAACAAGAGAAGTTTATCCGATGCTGCATTCTCGGCGCGATCGGCGGGATATTGATGGCTGCCGGAGATTGGCTGCTGGGGTGCGTTCCGCTACAGGAGACGGACACGGGAATGTTCAACAGAGCTTATTATCTGTCCGGCCCCTACGCCTTGTGGAAGCCCGCGCTGGTCATCGGATTGGGTGCAATTGGGTGCTTTCTCTACTCCTTCATGGTAAGGGCGCTGAATACGGATATTGACGCAAGGTATCAGAGAACAAAAGCTGTCCAGTATTTTTGCGGGATATTCACGGTTGTGGTAGCCTTGGCAATCCATCTCTGGGCGGCCACCAGCTCATCGTGGGCACCTTGCTGAACGATCTCGCCGTGCTCGACAACGGATATTCTGTCGGCATTTCGCACGGTTTTCAGCCGGTGAGCGATCATAATGACCGTCTTGTTATGGGTCAGCTCCGAGACGGCCTCCATCAGCTCCTTTTCATTTCTCCGGGTCAATGCTGGCCGTGGCTTCGTCCAGAATGATGATGGGCGCATCCTTCAGCATGGCCTGGGCAGCGTTTCCGCCATCGTTGGGCGCTGCATATCCTCGCCGGGCAACACCTGTGCCGCCTCGCCGACGATGGCCTTGACCTGTGCGATGTCGTCAGTGTATCTCGCCGTCTGACATGCCCCAGAATTCATCGGCAATGTCCGTAAGATAGTAGAACCGGTGTTCGCTGAGCGGCAGGGCTTTCCCCTGCTTTTTCAGGGCAGGCAGAATCTCTTTTAACTGCTGCGTGGCTGCGAAGTCGAGATTTGCCATACGCAAATACGAGAGTTTGGACGAGCTTACCCCCTATGCGCTGCGGGAGCTTGTCAAGGCGATCTACATTGAAGCCCCGGACAAGTCCAGCGGCAAGCGGCATTAGGGCATCCGCATTTCCTATGACCTTGTGGGCTTTATCCCCGTGGAAGAACTGCTGGAGCAGGAAACGGCGTGACCGAAGCCACACCGTTCCTGAGAAAATACGATATTACCTTCTTATGACCCCCGTTCCTCACGGTGAGGGTCTTTTCTATCGTTATATCACTTTTTTCTTCAGCCACCGGCCGCTCAGGTACCGCGGCAGATAAAAGGCAATACGGATGAGCCAGTCCGCCACAATGGCCACCCACACGCCCATAATGCCCCACCCGAAGGAAACAAACAGGTGGCTGCACAGGATGCGTCCCAGCCACATGCCGGTCATCGCGCCGATCAGGCAGAACCGCACATCGCCCGCCGCCCGCAGGCAGGGGGTAATGGTAAAGGCCAGCGGGTACAGCGTCACCACAATGCAGAAGTAGAACCGCAGCAGCCGCAGCGCCACCGCCGTGGTCTCCGGCGTCAGCTTAAACAGCGATAGAATGGGATCGGCAAAAAGCAGTGTCCCGCCCGCCGTAATAAAGAGGCAGATATAAGCCAGCCCCACCAGCCACTTAGTGTAGTATTTGGCGTCCTCAGCTTTGCCGGCCCCCAGGCATTGCCCCACTATGGGGACTGCCGCCAGGTGAATGGCCGAGGTCGGAATCAAGATGATGCTCTGCAGCGTGTTCATCACTGCGTTGGCGGTAATGGCTGCCGTCACCAGCGTGGAGACCAGACTTGCCACCAGCAGCTTACCAATGTTAAAGGCCGCGCTCTCCAGCCCGCTGGGGATGCCGATACGCAAGATCCGTCCGAACATCTCCCGCTGGAACCGCAGGTCGCCAAAGGAACGCATCCCCACCCTGCAGTCCGGCCGCAGCAGCTTATAGAGCATAATAACAGCACCCAGAATGCGGGAAGCCAGGGTAGCTAGCCCGGCGCCCAGCACCTCCAGCCCAAAGCCATAGATCAATATGGCGTTGCCGATGAGGTTCAGTGCATTAGCCGCTGTGCTCACTGTCATCGAAAGCTTGGAGTTGCCCACTGCCCTAAATACGCTGGCCCCTACATTATACAGCGCCAAAAAAGGATAGCTTATTATAGAAACGGTAAAGTAGGTACGGGCATAGGCCATCACCTGCGGCTCTATCTGCCCAAACAGCAGCACCAGCAGCTCATCACGGAACAGCATAAACAGCACCGAGATCATCAGCGAAAAGCCCACCAGCAGCAGGGTCAGCTGCCCCACGCTGCGCCGCGCGTTTTCTTCCTCCCCCCGGCCGATGTACTGTGCCAGTACCACACCGCCGCCGGTGGCCAGCGCAGGGAACAGCCACAGGAACACCGCGTTCACCGAATCAATGAGCGATACCCCGGAAACCGCCGCTTCGCTGCAGCTGGCCACCATCACCGTATCCGCCATGCCTATGGTCATGGCCAGCGCCTGCTCTACCATCAGCGGTACCAGCAGCTTCCGCAGGTCCGCCCGGCTAAACATCCTCTCCAACTTACTGTCTCCTTTTCCTCTGCAAAAATCACGAGCCCCTATTGTACCACGCCCACAGAACAATTGCAAATGCAGGTTTCAGCAGGGGGCAGGGTAGGGCCGCAGGCCAAGCCGCCCTCCGGGCGGCTT
>OIAK01000606.1_pt1 | contig 15687 bp, 11 predicted proteins | sample 1580741 | NCBI WGS metagenome assembly OIAK01 (sample SAMEA3882521, study PRJEB24775) | human gut metagenome | biome: human-associated habitat; feature: intestine environment; material: feces | place: Netherlands | collected 2009/2010
CTACATTTGGATGTTGCAGTTGATGAATGTGCAGCAGATCATGCCTATCCAATCGGAAAGGCAGCCGATAGCGATGGTTACCTATAAAAGTGGCGTTCCCTATGATATTGAGCAAGAGCAAATCGGCAAGCAGGATAAAGAAAGTGCTGGACCCGATTGCGCGACAATATGTCGTCCACAGGATTTCTTTTTGAACATGAGCCGAACCAAAAGAAAGCGTAAGTTGGTGGAATGGCTAGAAAGCTGTCAAGAAAATCAGGTAAGCGTGCTGGATGAAAAGATACCACTTTTGAGTTTTGCGGTTGACTTTGTGACAGCCTATGAGTATCAGAAAGCGCGTGGGATTAAGATCCACCCCGGTTTGTGGAAAGATATGCGTGTGTATATATTTCTGGTAAAAAAAGAAAATTGAAAAAGTTGTGGAAAAAATCCGATTCGCTGTTCTCTTATGTATTAGGAGGTTCCAAACCTCCGAAAAAGTGAATAGCGTCCTCTGCTGTACCGCATTGGGGAAGCAGCGCCATGACTGGATTCCACGAGCGTGCCAAGATGCGAGAAAACATATCGCATGGCTGCAAAGTGATGCGAGGCAAAGCGCCGGGAAGGGTTGCCTGTCTGGAATTTGCAGGGGGAGAAAAACGCAAAACCAATATAGCAGCAGATTATGCCGTGAAAGTACCTGCTTTCACGGCATTGCTGTGCCGCCATATTGGTTCCATTCGTACATTTTTGAAATCGTAACGATTGTAGTATACTGGTTTTGCGGACGAGGAAAACGCCCCGTCCCGCCAGTCAATCCTTGGAGGTGCAGTCTTATGCCACAATGCTTTGGGAGGCCCTTCTCATGACAGCCAGCTTGCGCGTAAAAAACGACAAATACTATGTTGTGCTCACGCATACGACAGATGGCAAAAAAAATCAGACCTGGGTCTCCACAGGTCTGACAGTAACAGGGAACGAGGTCAAAGCCAGGCAGATCATGCTTGACATGCTCGGCGAAAAGCCTGAGCAGGCTGCCCCGCCCGATATGCTTTTCAGTGACGCCGTGCGCCGCTGGCTGGAGGATGTCCGGCATCGTGTGGACGAGGTTACCTACCAAGGCTACGAGGTTCAGGCCCGAGCGCACATCCTCCCCTACTTCGATGACCTGCAAATCCGGCTGTGCGATGTTGACGGCGAGACGCTGCAGACGTACATCAACGTAAAGGCCAAATTCGGGCGTTCTGACGGCCACGGCGGCCTATCAGCGGTTAGCTTGCGCCAGCACAAGAACGTGCTCAATCAGACGCTCAAATTAGCGCAGAGGGACGGTTTGATCCAGACAAATCCCGCCGATCTGGTAGTCATGCCGCACGCGGCGCAATTTACCGGCACGTTCTACACGGAATCACAGATGCGGGATCTGCTGACCGCCGTCAAAAACGAGCGCCTCTACCCTATCATCTATGTCACCGCGCTGTACGGCCTGCGCCGCAGCGAGGTACTGGGCCTGAAATGGGACAGCATCAACTTTGCGATGCAAACGCTGACCATACGGCACACCGTGGCCCGGGTCACAAAGGTCGTGGAGAAGAACAAGACGAAGAACGCATCCAGCTTCCGCAGCTTTCCCCTGACAGACGATGCAGTAAGGCTGTTCAAAATTCTGTTACAGCAGGAGCAAATCTACCGCAACCACTTCGGCAAGGACTACATAGACAACGACTATGTGTTCACATGGGAGGACGGGCACCCCTACTCCCCCGACTATGTGAGCCACACCTTCCACAAGCTGCTGAAGAAGTACGACCTGCCCCACATCCGGTTTCACGATTTACGCCACACCTGCGCCAGCATGCTGCTGTCGGAGGGCTACGGCCTGAAGGACGTGCAGGAGTGGCTCGGCCACTCGGACATCAAGATGACCGCAAACATCTACGGCCATCTGGACATACGCCGCAAGCGCTCCATCGCCAACGGCTTGGAACAGGCGCTGCCGCGTTTGAAGCCGTGAAAAACAAAAAAGCGCCAAATCCTTTCGGATTTGACGCTCCTGCTGACCTTGACAGCCATCTTTGGTCCGAGTGGCGAGAGTCGAACTCACGGCCTCTTGAACCCCATTTAGCTGACGCGCTTTCCGCTTGAAACTACTTTGTTCTGATTGGTGCTAAAATGTGCCAGGTGTTCAACGTAAAATCGTCAGTTTTGTCCTGCTATTCCAAGAAAAACACCCACACACGCAAAATGTAAAAATCACAAATCTAGGAAATCCGTTAGAAATGCGTTAGAAAACCTACAATTACAGAAAGCACGATAGCAAGCCCTGCGGCGGGGGGTCTGGGGGACAACGCCCCCAGATATGGCAGCTGGCGGGTAGGCAGCCGTTTGCCCTGCCGTGTGAGCCGTTAGGCTCGCATGGCGGTAGAGGCGAACAGTATGGATGTAACCTGTTTTCGGGTTGACGGCTGTGCTAGCCCGTGGCGTACCAAGGGGGCTCAATGCCCCCTTGGTCGCCCCGGCCCGCAGGCCGGCCCCCAAGGCCGTGCCCCGGCCTTGGGGGATACGGTAAGCACAGCACGCCCGTTTGTGGTTGCTGCATACCCATCTCTATTTGCCTTTGCGGGCCTGCCGGGAGTTGCCTGTTTACGGGTTGCTATGAGCCTGCCCGCTGCTGCTATTTTCCGCAGGGCTTGCTATCGTTCAAAGAAAATGCGCCAGTCAAAACGACTGACGCACTTTTTATTTTATATCTCTGGTGACGGTAATTACACGTCCTAGGATTTGCTGCTTCTTTGGGTCATATGTCAGAGAATCAAACCCGCGTTCAAAGGGTACAAGTACAACATGTCCGTCCACAATCTCTACACGCCTGCACTCCATGCCGTTCCCGCTGAAAGCCACAATATCGCCTGTCTTGTATTGCGGTTCAGCTTGTAAATGCACGCGGTCTCCCTTGCCGATGATAGGCTGCATAGCGTCGGTGTCAATTACAAATTCGGGAGGGGCGGTAACATTCACAGTTGTAGAGCCGTCCGTGCTTTGCATCATAGCACCGAAAGTGTCTTTACTAAACTGGGGTAGATTTGTTTGCTGGGCAAGCTGCAAGACGCTTTCGGATAGGGGCATCTTCTGGATTTGTTCATCCATAAGGGCTTCCATTTCGGGGGTGAGTTCAGTACCCGTAAGGCCGAAAATCTCCGCCGTGGCTATGCGCAGAATGTACTGCAACGCTTTTGTAATCGGTTCTGGGGCTTCGTCCAACGCACGCTCTACAACCAGAAGATTCTCGTCTTTGCCCAGTGCCTTGGCTATCGCGCGGGAAACCTCATCGGACGGCATCCGCTTGCCTGCTCCGTTGCGTAGCATACTCAAATAAGAGGGTGTAATAGAAACACCATAGTCCGCGCACTTTTGGGCGACGTCTTTGGCGGTCATGCCAGATTCTTCAATTAGTTGGTTCAGCAGTTTTGCATAGGGCATACTTCTCACCTCGACACCATTCTACCACGAAATAACAATTTTGTAAATAAGCTTGACAAAAATGTTATCTGCGATATAATCAAGTTGACGTTTGTGTTAATCGCCACGTAAACAAACCAGTGAAGTGCAAAGGCTAGTATTACCTTTGCACTTCACGTCAAATGTGTACAGGTCAAAGGAGGCTTGAACATGGCACGCTCTACCGCAGCCCGAAAATATCAAATCACCATCAACAACCCACAAAAGCACGGTTTCACCCATGAACACATCAAGGGGCTGCTGCCACAGTTTTCAAGCCTGCTCTACTGGTGTATGTGTGATGAAATGGGAGCAGAAGGAACGCCACACACGCATTTGTACCTTGTCTTTAAAAATGCCGTGATGTTCAGCACCTTGCAGCAGCGCTTTTATGGGGCACACATCGAAATGGCAAAAGGCAGTAATCAGGAAAACCGCGATTACATCCGCAAGGAAGGTCGCTGGCAGGACGATGCCAAACATGAAACAAACCATATAGAAACGTTTGAAGAATCTGGTATAATGCCGCCAGACCGTGCGCGCGGCAAGAAAGACTGCGAACAGATTTTTGAAATGATAAAGCAGGGCAAAAGCAACGCAGAAATTTTAGAAGCCATTCCCTCTGCTATGACAAAAATAAACTACATAGAGCAGACACGGCAGGCATTAAGGAATGAGGAATACAAAGATACCTTCCGTCAGTTAGACACCACCTATATTTACGGTGAAACAGGCGTCGGCAAGACGCGCGGCATTATGGAGCAATACGGCTATTCCAATGTCTACCGCGTCACAGACTATGCACACCCCTTTGACGGTTACAAAGGACAGGACATACTGATTTTTGAGGAGTTCCGCAGCAGTTTGCCCATTAAGGATATGCTTGTATACCTGGACGGCTACCCCGTTACCCTGCCCTGCCGTTATGCCAACAAAGAAGCCTGCTTTACAAAGGTTTTCATTCTGACAAATATCCCGTTGGAAAAGCAATATTGCAATATCCAGCGGGATGAACCCGAAACATGGGATGCTTTTTGCCGCAGAATCCATCATGTGCAGCATTTGCAACCGAAGGAAAACTTCGTTCCCATCCCCGATGATGTTCCTACACCTTGGAAGGAGTAACTGATTTTATAGATGTTCAACCAATACCCCGATGTAATGACCGTTCCGCAAGTAGCAGAAGCCCTGCATATCGGCAGGGGTGCGGCATACAAACTCGTCAACGCAAAAACGATTGGAAGTGTGCGAATCGGTAAGAAAACCCGCGTTCCGAAAACGTGCCTTATTGAATATGTGAAGTCGGCGCGGTACAATATCAGTCTGTAATTGTAGGTGATTCTATCTGTCCTGAAAGGAGTTAATTATAATGACAGCCAGCCTACAAGTTAAATGCAATAAATTCTATGTTGTTTTAAATTCAACGCAAAACGGGAAAAGAAAAATAAAATGGGTTTGCACCGGCCTGACTGTAAAAGGAAACAAGAAAAAGGCCGAGCAGTTCATGCGGGAACTTCTTGCGAAAGAAACGGCGCTGACAGAAAATCCTAAGAGTGATTTGCTCTTTAGTGATGCTGTCCGTCGCTGGCTGCAAGAAGTACGGCTTCGTGTGGATGAAGTCACCGTGCAAGGCTATGAGAGCCACGCAAACGGGCATATTCTGCCGTATTTTGATGACTTGGGAATCAAGCTGGTGGATGTAGACCGGGTGGTTCTGCAAGCGTATATCAGCGCTAAGGGCGCATGTGGGCGCAAGGATGGGCGCGGGGGCTTGGCCCCCGCCAGCCTGCGCCAGCACAAGAACGTGCTGTTCCAGACGCTGAAAATGGCGGTGAGGGATGGCTTGATTTCCGCAAACCCTTGCGAACAAGTTGTCCTGCCGCAGGCGACACGCCACCAAAGCAGATTCTATTCCGCAGCGCAGTTAAACAGCCTGCTGGAAGTTACCAAGGAAGAACGCTTGCACCCACTTATCTACATTACTTCCATCTACGGTCTGCGCCGCAGTGAACTGCTCGGCTTAAAGTGGGATAGCATTGACTTTGAGCGCAAGGCACTCACCATACGCCATACAGTAGCGAAGGTCACAAAAGTGGTGGAGAAGGACAAAACTAAAAACGCATCCAGCTTCCGAAGTTTCCCTCTTACTCCTGCTGCCGAACAAATCTTTCTGGATATGAAACGGCAGGAAGAAACAAACCAAAAACTGTTCGGGAAGGAATACCACAAAAATGATTATGTTTTCAAATGGGAAGATGGTCGCCCCTATTCACCCGACTACATCAGCCACGCCTTCAGCAAACTGCTGAAAAAGTACGATTTTCCTCACATCCGCTTTCACGAGTTGCGCCACAGTTGCGCAAGCCTGCTGATTGCGCAGGGATATGGGTTGAAGGACATACAAGAATGGTTGGGGCACTCCGATATAAAGATGACGGCAAATATTTACGGCCATCTGGATACCAAACGAAAACAAGGAATTGCGGCCAATATGCAGCAGCTTTTACCGACCGGGTGACGTCCGTTAGAAATCCGTTAGAAACGCACCTATTTGCACAGGAAAAAAGCAAAAAGAAAAACGTCAAATCCTAAAAAGATTTGACGTTTTACCGCTGATTATGACAGTCCATTGTCTGGTCCGAGTGGCGAGAGTCGAACTCACGGCCTCTTGAACCCCATTCAAGCGCGCTACCAAACTGCGCTACACCCGGTCAACCGGGCTGTCTCGAATCATCTTTATTATTATAGCGGATATGAAGGAGAATGTCAACAGGGTTTTGCAAAAAATATAATTTTTGTATCTTTCCGCGCAAAGTGCTGCATAAATCCGACGGCGGATGCTTGACTTTCCCGCGCAGGTGCGCTATACTAAATATCCTACTACAAAAGCAAAGGAGGTGTGCCCCATGGCAGAGGACAAGTGTGGGAAAAAAATGATTGCCGTCAACCGTGAGGTGCGCCACGAATACTTTGTCATCGAGGCACTGGAAACAGGCATCGAGCTGGTAGGCACCGAGGTCAAGAGCCTTCGCGCCAGAGGGGTCAACCTGAAGGATTCCTGGGCAGACATCGATGACGGCGAGCTGATCGCCAAGGGCATCCACATCAGTCCCTATGAGCAGGGCAACATCTTCAACAAGGACCCGCGCCGTCCGCGGCGTTTGCTGGCACACAAGGCGGAGATCCGCCGTCTGGGGCAGCAGATCAAGCTGCAGGGCTACACGCTGGTGCCGCTCTCTCTTTACTTTAAAAAGGGGCGCGTCAAGCTGGAGCTGGGCCTGTGCAAGGGCAAAAAGCTGTATGACAAGCGTGCGTCTGCTGCGGCGCGCGACGCCAAGCGCGACATTGACCGCGCACTCAAAACGCAGCGATAAGTTGTTTCTACTTCACTTTCCCGGTGGGCTTGCCTGCCGAATATACGGGGCTGTAATGGTTTCGACGGGGAGAGAGAGGCGTGAGCAGCGGGCCGTGGCGGTGACCCACGATAAAAGCGCCAACTTAAATTAACTGACAACAATTATCCTGTTGCCGTAGCTGCCTAGTTAGGCGCTGCCGTCCTGCCCGTGTTAGTACCGCATGGGGTCAGGGCGTCGATTAGGTACTGAACGTGAACGGGCTTAAGCTTTGCGGCCCGGCATGAACTTATGAAGCTACCAAGGTGTAGTGCGTGTGTGCTCGCCCGCACCAAGGGAAATTTAATAAACACACTGCGCCCGGAGATACTCTAACTGATTTCTTTTCGGACACGGGTTCGACTCCCGTCAGCTCCACCATATTGTGCAAATCCGAACTCAATCTTCTTTGTGAAGCATTGTTTCGGATTTGTTTTTGTTTAGAGGATGTGGATCAGTCCACATCCTCTTTTTTCGGCGCATCGTAAGTAAACGCCTGTTTAGCATTCCAGATGCCAGCCGTGGTCGGGTCGCTCCCGCCAACCCGCGCGCCGCATATATGCGGCCCCTACGACGCAGCAAAAAACAAAAAGCCTCTTACCTCAAACGAGATAAGCGGCTTTTGGCAGGGGTAGAAGGATTCGAACCCTCGGCACGCGGTTTTGGAGACCGCTGCTCTACCAACTGAGCTATGCCCCTATACTAATGATGCCCACAATGCGTATCTTGCACTGTGGGCATCAGCGCTGGAGCTGCTAAGCAGATTTGAACTGCTGACCTCATCCTTACCAAGGATGCGCTCTACCAACTGAGCTATAGCAGCGTATGGCGACCCGAATCAGGCTCGAACTGACGACCTCTAGCGTGACAGGCTAGCGTTCTAACCAACTGAACTACCGGGCCATACCCAGCCTGCGCGGCGTTGTGTGACGTGCACCTCACGACCAGCGCAGGAACTATTATAAGGGATACCGACAGAAAAGTCAAGGGATTTTTGCAGATTTTTTTATTATTTTTGCGACTTCTTTGTAGGGGCGGATGCTCGCATCTGACCGCGGGTCGATGCAAGCATCGTCACCGGCAAAAGTACAATCACTGCTTCTGCATCCGAATCAGGCTGTACGCCATCAGCGGCGTCTCACAGGGGATGGTGTACTGCATCATCGGGTGCGGGGTGGCGTCCACGCGCTCGCCGTCGGCGTTCTCGATCCACGCAGGCGTCAGCTTGACGACGCTGCCGTCGGGCTGCAAAATTTCGATGCTGTCCCCCACCGCGAACTTGCCGCGCTGGGTGCAGTGAGCAACGCCGTTCTCCCAGCTGTCCACCGTGCCGATGAAATCCCAGTCGCGCACATAGGTGTGGCTGGGGGTCTGCTGGGCCTGCTCCTTGCCGAAGTAGAATCCCGGCGAGTAGTGGCGGTGGCTCGTGCGGTTCAGCTCCTCAATGACGTCGTCGGGCAGCTCAAAGCTATCGTTGTACGGGTCCGCCAGGAAGGCGTCCAGCGCGCGGCGGTAGGCGCTGACGACAGATGCAACGTAATAGAACGTCTTGGCGCGGCCCTCGATCTTCAGCGAGTCAACGCCCGCTTTACAAATCAAATCTATAAACGGCGCGGTGCACAGGTCATTGGCGTTCAGGATGTAGCTGCCGTTGTCCTCGCTCTCGCCGATCTCCATGTACTGACCGGGGCGGTGCTCCTCCACCAGGCTGTACTTCCAGCGGCAGGGCTGGGCACACTCGCCGCGGTTGCCGCTGCGTCCTGCCATGTAGCTGGACAGCAGGCACCGTCCGGACACGCTCATGCACATGGCGCCGTGGACGAACGCCTCCAGCTCCAGATCCTGCGGGCAGTTGTCGCGAATCTGCGCGATCTCGGTCAGGGGCAGTTCGCGGGCCAGCACAACGCGCTTGGCTCCCAGCTCGTAGCAGACCTTCGCGGCCTCATAGTTCGTGATGCCTGCCTGGGTCGAGACATGACGCTCGACCTGCGGGGCGTATTTTTTGGCCAGCGCCAGCACACCCAGATCGGCAATGATGAACGCATCCACGCCCGCCTCGGCGGCGTCCTGAATGTACCGGGGCAGCTTGGAAAGTTCCTCGTTCGTGGGCAGGGTGTTCAGCGTCAGATAGACCTTTTTGCCGCGGGCATGGGCAAAGATGCAGCCCTCGTGCAGTTCGCCCACGGTCAGGTTGACGGGTGCGGCGCGCATGCCAAATTCCGGCAGGGCGCAGTAGACGGCATCCGCGCCGTACATGACGGCGTATTTCAGCGTTTCCAGGCTGCCCGCGGGGGCCAGCAGTTCCGGCTGTTGCAGCATAGTGATTTCCTCCGTTTTGCGTAAAAAGTGCCCGGTAGGAAGCGGGCGCTTGGGGATTTGATGTGTGGTGTGCCGTGGGTCCGTGCTGTAGGGGCCGGGCATGCCCGGCCCGCGTGTTTGCCAAAGCACAGCATTCCACGGGAAGTTGCGGGCCGCACATGTGCGGCCCCTACAGGGCAGCTTGCGCGCTTACGACGCCCACCCGGCCTTGACGCAGTTCTGGTAGTGCTCGTCGGCGGTCTTGGCGTAGAAGTACTGCCCTGCCACATCGGTGCCGGGATGGCCCGTGACAAAGAAGTAGTACCCCTCGTTGATATACTCCTCATCGGGGTTCAGCGCGGCCTCCATGGCGGCGTAGCCCGGGCAGGAGATGGGGCCTGCGGGCAGGCCGCTGATGGCGTAGGTGTCGTACAGGGCCAGCACGTCATCGGGGATCGCGCCCTGCTCCGGCCAGCCGAAGTACTCCGCCGTCGGGGAGTTCCACAGATAGTTGTTCTCGCTGTCCTGCATGATATAGCTGCTGGCGTTGGATTCCAGCTTGTGCTCGGCCCACTGCGGGTCGCTGGATTCCAGGCGGTTGTGGAAGCAGGCGCTGACCCTGGCGTCCTCGCTCTCCAAACCGGCCTCCTCCTGAATGAAGCTGGCCAGCTTGACCACGTCGTCCAGGCTCGTGCCCTTGGCGGCGACCGTGTCGGCCAGATCGGCGGTCTTGGACGCAAACTCGCCGTAGAGGGCATCCACATAGTAGGCGACGCTCTCGTCCTTATAGAGATTGTAGGTGTCCGGGAAAAGGTAGCCCTCGCACTTCATCAGGCGGTCATTGTCGGGGATGGCGTTCCAGAAATCGTACTTGCTCCAATCCGTGCCGTCGTTGCCGTTGGCGCAGGACAGGAAGGTGTCCACGTCGTCCACAAGGCCCGCGTCCACGAAAATCTGCGCCACACCGACGGCTGTTGTGCCCTCGGGAATCGTGACGTTCACCGTTGCACGGCGGGTCACGACGGACAGTGCCTTGATAATGTCGTTGTAGGCCATGCCGGACTGGACTTCAAAGTCGCCGTACTGGATTTCACCGGCCTTGCCGCTGTACTTGACGTACTGCTTGAACAGCCAGTCATACTCGATGATACCGGCGTCCTTGAGCTGGGTCGCAATGCCGGCGACGGACGAGCCCTCGGGCACGGTGATGGTCTGGGTCGGGCCCAGCGTTTTCTGGCCGTCCAGCTCGGCGTAGAACTGGCTGACCTTATAGCCGCCAAAGCCGACCAGCGCCAGAATGACGAGCACGATCAGGCAGCCAAACGGGAAACGACGGCGGGGCTGCTCGTTCTCCTCGTCGTCCTCGACCTCCTCCACCGGCTGGCGGCGGGGCTTTTTGGCGGGCTTTTCCTTTTTGGGCTTCGGCGGCTTTGCAGCCTTCGGGGGTTCCTTCTGGTTTTCCTTCGGGATTTCCTGCTCGGGCAGTTCAAAGCCGTTTACCTCGGTCTGCGCCTTGAGCGGTGCATGGCTCTGCACCGGCTGGGCCGCAGGCTGCTCCGGATTTGTGCGATTGATCCTCATGGGAGACTCCTAACTTTTTACGGCGCACAAGGGCACCGGGATTCCTTGATTTTAGCCGCCGAGTTTATTACCTCCCTCGGCGAGGGAGGTGGCCGCAGGCCGGAGGGAGCGAACCTTGCCACAGCCCGAAATATTTCGGACTACATCAGGCTCTCTCCCCCACCGCCTGCGGGCGGAGCCCCCTCCCAGAGGGGGCCAGTATTACAGCAGCATCCTGAAATACGCATCGGTCACGGAGAAGGGGCGGCCTAAAAAGGCGATCATTCCGTAGCCGCAGCGGCGGCCTGAGCCGAGGTAAAGCGTCTGGTTCTCGGCCAGCAGGATGCGGGCGTTGGCCGCACCGGTCTTTTCCCGCGCGGCCTGCAAAAGCTGGTCGGCGCAGTGGTCGTTGTCGGCCTGTAATTCCAGAAATTGCAGCGTGTCGCCCTTGGTAAAGTACAGCCCGTAGCCGCGCCGGGTGGACACAACGGTCAGCCCGCGGCGGTAGAGCTGGGTCATGGTTTCGTTCATGGCCTCCTCGGGCAGGCTGATGCAGCCGGGCTGGTAGATGTGCCGTCGTTCCAGCAGCTTGTGGACGGTCAGACTGTCAAACGCCGCCTGGGCGAACAGGTCGCGGCGGATGGGCGTCTGTATGACCCGCAGCGGCAGCTGACTTTTGAAGCCCAGCGTTTTCAGGTCCTCGGCGCGCCGGGCGTCGTCGGGCGTCGTGACGGCAAAGTCAAACCCGCTGGCCCCGTAGGCACGCAGGCAGCCCTCCATGATTTTGGGCAGCAGGCGGTCCATCGGCACGCCCTGCACCCCGGCTGCGCCGCACAGCCAGACGCCGCGGTGCTGGCCGTACTTGACCGGCACCGCCGCCAGCATGGCCGCGGGCTGGCCGCTTTTTTCCAGCACCAGAATATTTTCCAGCCCGGCGACGTTTTGCAGCCAGCCCGCCGCATCAACGGGGTTTGCTTTGGCAGCCCCGCAGCGCAGCGCCGTCAACGCGGGCAGATCATCAGCGGTAGCCTTACGCAGCATGGGCATCACCTCTTTTTGTAAAGTAAACTAAAACTATTTTTATTGAGCGGTAGGGGCCGGGCATGCCCGGCCCGGTTATGGATGGTGTATGGGTGGCTATGGGAAGGCTGCGGGCCGGGCATGCCCGGCCCCTACAGGGCGGCAATTTTTGCAGCGGGCGGCTGTGGGGGATACGGACGGTCACGGGAAGGCCCGTCAAAGCCCCTCCAGTCGTTTGCGGCTGCCGCTCACCTTCATCATTCCGCCGGGGCTTCGGTCTCCTCCGGCACGGGGGTTGCCTCCGGCTGCGGGGCGTTCGCATCCAGATACGCCTGATTGTCCGCGATGGTCTGGTTCAGCTCGTCGATTTTTGCCTGCGCGGCATCGCGGGCGGCGAGCAGGTCGGCGTTCTCACTGTCGGCGTCCAGGGCGGCCTGGGCGTCCTGCAATTCAGTCTGTGCCTCGGCCAGGCTGGCGTTGGCCTGGTCAATGGCAGCCTGCGCATCGATGAGCTTCTGCGCGTTCGACAGCGCGGCCTCGGCGGCGGCAGCGGCTTCATCCGTGACGCCGCTTGCCAGCAGGGCGGGCTTTTCGGGCAGGGTCTGCTCGCTGCCGTCGGCGGCGGTCAGGCGCAGGGCCTGGCCGTAGTAGCCGCCCCAGATCGCGATAAAGCTCTTGCCCGGGGCCACGGTCAGCGGCGTGCCGTCGGCGGCGGTCAGGCTGAACGGCCCAGTGGCGTCCTCCTTGCTCCAGGAGATCTGCTCCCACGCGCCGCCGTGCAGGTAGAGGCCGGTGCCGCCGGTCATGTCGTACTGGCGAGTGTAGCCGTCATCCTTGATGCCGCTGGACGCATACAGCACAAACACGTTGGTGAACGCCGCCTGTTGACCGTTGTCGGCGTCGGTCATCGGGCTTCCGTCGGCGTTCAGCTTCTCGTACAGGCCGGTGCCGGTGTTGTAGTTCAGCTGCTCGCTGTCGGATTTCGAGAACGTCACGGTCAGGCTCATGCCGCTGCGGTTCTCGGGGGCAACCTCCTCCCGCGTGCCAAAACGGAACAGCGGGGTGTTGCTGCCCTCCAGCGCCGTGCCGTAGCTGGCCGCACCGCTGCGGATCAGCTCGCCGGTGGTGTACCAGCAGTTTTCCTCGCGGTAGCCTGCGTCCTGACGGCCCTGGTCAAAGGCAAACGCTGTCTTGCCGACGTGGTAGCCGTCCAGATCCTGATACGCCAGCGTGTTGAGCAGGTTTGCCGCGTAGACGTTCTTGTCAATCGAGACCGGGATCGCGTTCAGCGGCAGCGCGGCCTGCAAAAACAGGTCGCGGCCCGGGCCGACCGGCCCCACCTTGCTGATGCGGTCCACGTCGGCAAACAGCGCCATCAGACCCGCGGTGTTGCCTTCGGTCACGCCCTCGATCAGCACATCGGCAGACGCAATGCCCCACTGGGGCTGTGCGCCGTCCAGCGTGCGCAGCATCACGGCCACGGGGCGCTTGCCGGTGTAGTCGGCGTCGTCCAGCCCGGTCAGCGGGTTGGTGCTCAGGCCCACCGCGGGCTCGGGCGTCGACTCGGCAGTGACCTCTGGAGTGGGGGTCGCTGCCTGCTCCGGCGTGGCGGTCACGGTATCCTGCCGGGCGCAGCCGCCCAGCAGCAGGGCAGCCAGCAGCGCCGCAGCGCCGCCCCATGCCTGCAATTTCCTCATATACAATACCTCTCTGTAAACAAACAACGCGGCCCGCCGCCGGGCGAGCCACGTTGTACGGGCAGATTCAATTATTCCGCGGGGGTCTCATCCGCCGGGGCCTCGGTGGTCTCCGTGGGAGTCTCCTCAACGGGGGCCTCCTCAGCGGGCGTTTCCTCCTGCGCCGGAGTCTCCTCGGTCACAGTCTCCTGCGCGGGCGCCTCGGTGGTGGTCTCAGCCTCGCCGCTGCCGGTGGCGGCTGCGGTCAGGTCGTCGGTGGAGGAGCCGAGGGTCTCACCGGCCTTGGCGTCGTCCTCGACGTAGCTCTTCTCGTAGGTCTGGGTCGTGGCGGTGGACAGGTTGACGCCGTCCAGCGTGCTGTGGACAAAGTTCCCGGCAAAGTCTACGTCGGTCACGGCCACATAGCTCTTGCCGATGTTGACCTCCAGCGGGGTGTCGCTGCAGGTGCCGTCCTCGTTCAGGTAGTACAGGCGCAGGGCCTCCAGCGGGGTGCCCTTCTGCCAGTAGATCTTCTCGCACTTGCCGCCGTAGCAGTAGTAGCCGATGCCGCCCCATGCGTACTCAACGTACTGCAGGTCCTTGGCCTCGTGGCCGGGGTAGGTGTGGATGTCGGTGTACAGGACGATGACGTTGGGGAAGGTCAGCACCTTGTTGTCGGCTGCCTCGTCCACGGTATCGCGCCACTGGCCGTCGGAGTAGTTCTGCTGCATCTTGTACTCGTTGGTGGACTCGTCGTAGATGAAGCGGGTCTTGTAGGACTGGCTGTGCTCGATCTCGATATACTGGCCGTCGGAGACGACGGGGCCGTACTTATCGCTGTAGGCGCTGTCCAGGCTGTTGGACAGGTCGCGGGTCGTGCCCAGGCGGTAATCCACAAAGTTAAAGAAGGTGGAGTTGTAGGTGCGGTTCATGTCCACGTTCTGGCTGCTGATATAGTTTGCGATGTTGTCGGCGTTGGTGTACATCGTGTGCTCCAGCGCCAGAGAACCGGCGTTGTAGCTCTTGCCGGCCCAGTTGACGCGGCCATAATCGCGGTAGCCGTTGGCACCGTCGTTGTTGTTCAGCTTGCCGTAGTCGTAGTCGATGGCGTACTGCTGCATGACGACGGACTGGCCCTCATGGATATAGAGCGCCTGCCAGGGCAGGATCAGGCGGAAGAACTGGTCGCGGCCCGAGCGGACGGGGCCGACCTCGCCGACGGTCTTATAATCGGTAAAGACAGGCATGAAACGGGTGATGCCGCCCTCGACCTTGATCTCAAACAAAATATCTGCCTTGGACAGGCCGCGCTGGGGGCGGGCCGCCACGATGTTGTTGACCATCACGGCGGTGATGCGCTGGCCCTCGGGGTAGTCAGCACCCTTCGGCTCACCGGTCAGGACGTTGGCCTCATAGGGGGGCAGCTCGGTGGGAGCGGGGGTCGCCTCCACAGTCGCGGGTGTGCTTTCCGCGGTGGGGGTCGAGATGGTATCGCCGCTCTTTTTGCAGGCCGCCAGCAGCACTGTCAGGGAGAGCAGCGCTGCGATCACAAGCAGAACACGTTTCATTCCATTGCTCCTTTTCAGGTTTTCCTGTTGTAGTAAATATACTAATATTGTAGTCGTTTCAGGGGCGTTTGTAAAGGTGGGGGCGGAGATTTTACAAATACAAATTTTTACCTCCCCCACGGGGGGAAGGTTTCCTTATTTTCGCGTCTGAAGCCAGTACTCCCCCATGCTGCTGCCGGGCTTGCCGGTGCATTCGTCGTGCAGGTAGTCGGCAAGGCCCGCGGCGGCGGGGTCCCAGGCAAGGGCCTGGGCTTCGGTTTCAAACTCGACCTCGGCGTACCAGAAGGCCGTGGGCAGGTCGGGGTCCACGCAGTTGACCTCGAGCGTCAGCCCGCCGGGCAGCCGATAGCCGCGGCGCTCCTTGCGGATAAGCGGCTTACCTATTAAATGCTCGAGCTTTGCGAACAGCTCAGCGTCGATTTCAGTCTCGATCTCCTCGCGGCTCAGGGTGCCCGCCCCTTTAAAGCAGAGCACCAGCGCCGTGCGCCCGCCCTGCAGGGCCTCACGCCGGATGCGCACCGTGGGGCGCACGCTGACGTAGCCCTGATCCATCTGATAGTCCGAGGTCTGGGTCAGCCCCTCCGGCCAGCCCGTGACCATCCATTTGCGTTCGATTTCCATAAGTTTATTATACCTCCCATCCTCCTTGCCTCCCTCTGCGAGGGAGGTGGCCCCGCAGGGCCGGAGGGAGAGAAC
>OIAK01000611.1_pt1 | contig 15610 bp, 11 predicted proteins | sample 1580741 | NCBI WGS metagenome assembly OIAK01 (sample SAMEA3882521, study PRJEB24775) | human gut metagenome | biome: human-associated habitat; feature: intestine environment; material: feces | place: Netherlands | collected 2009/2010
GCTATGTGCGCTTGTCTTGCTGCTGCATTAATAGGATTGGGGTTATGGAAAAGCGGCGTCTTTTCCGTAACAGAGAATAATGATGATAATGGGTTAGTGCTGATAAGCGAAAATGATAATGCTGTCAGCAGTGCAGCTGAAATAGAAAAGCAGCCGAATCTAATCAGAATAAATCAGGTTGAAGCTTTTTCGGGAGACAGAAAACTGGGTGGAGATTTGGATATTAATGATTTTGTTAAAATGAATGAAGAAGAGCTTGAGGAATACTATGGAACAAAAATATTTCCTCAAGTTCCGTCGGATCTTAAATCGTGGCATGACAGCGGAGAATATGATTATGGCATTTATAAGCGCAATAAAGGCAGCGGCGAGGTTTATTATGATTTAACAGTCATGAATTATTCAAATGAAGATTTCAGCAAAGATTTGAACATAGAAATTGCGAAAGGAAAGCTTCCGGCATCAGATGTTGCTTTTTGGGAAGAAAACTTTGCAAAGTCGCTTATAAACGGAACAGAAGTCGGAATAGGACAAAGCAGCAACGGATATTTTTATGCAGAATTTATATATAATAATACAGGCTTCAGAATTATTTCATCCGGCTTGTCACAGGAAGAAATAGTATCGGTAATTGAATCTCTGGTAAGCTGATTTTATTCTTTTGGATTCCTTATTTCAAGTAATTTGAAGTAAGGAATCTTTTTTTGTGCAATTTGACAATAAATTCGTCAAAAATCTAAGTTATTTATTCAAAAACTACTATGCTTTTATATTAAACTGTATTGAATTTTATATATTTTAGAATATATTAACGTTTTTATTGCTTTTATTAAGTATATTTTTAAGTAAAACACTGTAATATTTAAAACATTTAACTTAATATTTCGTTACCATTTTGTCACTTTTACGCATATATTGTCAAAACAGAAAAAAGAAACAAAATCATATAACAAAAAATTGTGCGTTAATTTGTGAAAAACCATTGACGTGTACTATATATTGTGGTATAATATCAATTGCGGGATACAAGCAGTAATTAGAAGATGTAAAATCTCACAACTTGTATAACGAGAATTTGTCAGTGAAAAATACACGAAATGGGTGTATTTTCGTTAATAAAAAATTTACATATTACAATTTGATAACCTTTGATTTGCCAAAAGTTACAGAAGTCCCCGAAAATGCTTGGTTTCAAGAGCTGAAGGGGGAGCTTGAAAATTTGTATTATTTTGATTTTGGCGAATATTACGGTTGCAATTTCTTAATATATGGTGTATAATTAAGTTACGGTGGTGAAAAGTGCAAAAAAGTGGTGACTAATCCCTGAAATGCATGAGCCGCTGAAACAAAAACCGTGTATTAAGGAGGCGAACAACTTGCTGACAAGTATGCTTAAGGGCACCTATAATCAGTCTATGGACGTTAAGGGCAGAATGGCTTTTCCTGCAAAGCTTAGGGAAATCATTGGCGAGAGGTTCGTCGTTACAAAAGGTCTTGATGGATGTCTTTTCGTTTATTCACTTGAAGAATTTGAGGTAAGAGCCGAGAAAATTAAAGCCTTGCCTATGGCAAAAGCGAGAAATCTTCAGAGAACTTTTATGGCTAATGCCGTAGAGGTGGAAGCGGATAAACAGGGAAGAATACTTATTCCTCAAACCTTGAGAGAAATTGCAGGACTTGAAAAGGAAATTGTTGTTGCCGGAGTTTCGGATAGGTGCGAAATTTGGGATAAGCAAAAATGGGACGAGCTTAATAACAGCGTTGATGATGAAATGATGATGAGCGCTCTGGAGGAGCTGGATTTTTAAGTGGAATTTAAACATATATCAGTGCTTCCTGAAGAGTCGATAAATGGGCTGAATATAAAGCCTGACGGAATTTATGTGGATGGTACTGCCGGCGGGGCAGGGCATTCAAAATTGATTGCCCAAAAGCTGGACGCTGAATCAGGCGGAAAGCTTATTGCTTTGGATAGAGATCCGGAGGCTGTGGAAGTCGCAGCTGAAAGATTATCAGGTCTTCCTGCGGAAGTTGTTCAGGCGAATTATTCTGAGATGGATTCGGTTCTTGAATCTATGGGAATTGATAAGGTTGATGGAATATTTCTTGATTTGGGAGTTTCATCTTATCAGCTTGATAACGGGGACAGAGGTTTTTCTTATCATCAGGATGCACCGCTTGATATGCGCATGAGCAGCGAGGGAATTTCCGCTAAGGATGTAGTAAACTCGTGGAGCTATGAAGAGCTGAGAAAGATTTTGTTTGAATACGGCGAAGAAAAGTTTGCTCCGTCAATTGCAAAGAGAATAGTCAGCAGGCGCGAGGACAAGCCTATTGAAACTACTATGGAGCTTGCTGAAATTATTAAGGAATCAGTTCCGCAGAGGGTGAGACGGGAAAAGAACCCTTGCAAAAAGACATTTCAGGCAATTAGAATTGCAGTAAATGACGAATTCGGTCATTTGGATGCCGCACTTGATAAAGCCTTTGGGCTGTTGAAAAAAGGCGGACGTCTTGCGGTTATAACTTTCCATTCCCTTGAGGATAGAATGGTTAAGCAAAGATTTGTTTCTTATACAAAGGGATGTATTTGTCCTCCGGATTTTCCGCAATGTGTGTGCGGAAGAACAGCGTCGGGGAAGCTGGTTACAAGAAAACCTGTGGAGCCTTCGGAAAAGGAGCTTGCGGAAAACAGCCGCAGCCGCAGCGCAAAGCTGAGGATTATTGAGAAGATTAAGGATTAAAAATATAAAGCGAAAGCTTTTGGACCGCATAGTTTTCTATGCATAATGAGGTGTGAAAATAATGGCAAAATCACATAACCTGGCGTATGATTATTCCGCCTATGACGAGCAGGAGCTTGTCACCCACAGAAAGATAAAACATCGCCGTAACACGGCGGTTGTACATAAAAGAAATACAACGCTGAGAATAATAGGACTTGCTGCTGCTGCTCTTGCACTGATGTGTTCTATGATTTATGGACGAGTGGAGCTTTCAAGCCTTTATACGCAGCAGGCAAATATGCAGACAGAACTGGCACAGCTTACAAATGAGAATATAAGCCTTGAATCAGAGCTGGCATCAAAAACAGGTCTGACAAAGGTTGAGGAGTATGCTGAAAAAGAACTGGGGCTTCAAAAGCTGGACAAGTCTCAGATAGAATATGTGGAAGTTGAAAAGGAAACGGTTGCGGAGGTTGTAGATTCAGACGACGCAAATATGTTTGTGAAAATAAAAAGATGGTTCTCCGGTGTTTTGGAATATATCGGGATTTGATGAAATAGAATAACTATGAAGAAAGTTAGGGACAAAATTGTGCTTAGCTTTCTTGTTATATTATTTTGTGTGCGGAAAAACATCTTATGATGTAGAAAAGTGAATTTCCGGTGTGTTTCTGTTAAGCGAAAGGAGTTCTTATGACAGATAAACCGACGACTTTAATGAAACGAAGATTAAATCTTTGGATAAATCTGCTGATAATTATTTTAATTATATATATTGTTTTCAGCATTTTCAAGACTTCTGTCACTGAGTCGGATAAGTGGCGTGAGCTGGCTGATTCACAGCAGCTTAAAAGCACAGTCGTTCAGGCATCAAGAGGTACGATTTATGACAGTACTGATCAGGTGCTTGCACAAAGTGCTACAATGTATACTGTTTATTGTGATCAGGTTATGCTGTGGGACGACTATGTTTCCAAAAAAGATGAGAAAATTGAAGAATATAAACAGCTTATCAAAGACACCAATGACGCTGAAAAGGTAATTGGATATGAAGAATCCTTAGCGAAGCTTAAAACCTCTCAGCAGTGTTTTGACGATTTGGTTGCTTTTCTTGCACAGACTTTGGAAATGGATTCCGAAGACATCAGGAAGAAAATCGGTGATGAGAATTCTCAGTATGTTATCCTTAAAAAAGACATTGAAAAAACTGTTGCGGATAAAATTGAGGATTATCTTACTGAAGAAGAGCTTGACGGTGTGAGATGTGACCCGACAACAAGAAGAATTTACCCTCAGAATGAACTTGCATCAAATGTGATCGGTCATCTTAATTATGACGGCGACGGAATTTACGGTCTTGAAGCATATTATGATGATTATCTTGCAGGTGTTGACGGACGTGTGGTAACGGCTAAGGCTCGGAACGGCACTGAAATACCATATAGATATAAGCAGAGCTATGAGGCTCAGGACGGAGATTCGCTGCATCTTAATATTGATGTTAATATTCAGTATCACCTCGAAACGGCATTGGAAAAGGCTGTTGATCTTCATAAGCCGAATGAGAGAGCATGCGGAATCATTATGAATCCAAAAACCGGTCAGGTTTATGCTATGGCAACAAACTACAGCTATAACCCGAATAGTCCGGCGGAGGTAACGGATAAGTCAATTGCCTCTGAGCTTGCGAAAATGGACAAAGATTCAAAGGAATATTCCGAAAAACGACTTAACGCCTGGTCGGTTCAATGGAAAAACAAAGCCATTTCAGAGCTTTATTTCCCTGGTTCTGTATTTAAGGTAATTACGGGTTCTTCTGCTCTTGAGGAAAAGGCGATTTCACTCAGTGACAGTTTTTCCTGCAACACTTATATACAGGTTGCCGACCACAAAATTCATTGCTGGTCAACTCGTGACCATGGCTCTCAGAATCTTGCGCTGTCTATGCTTAACTCATGCAACCCTGCTTTTGTGCAGATCGGACAAAGGCTTGGCGCTGAAAAGTTTTCAGAATATTTTGAAGCTTATGGACTTACTGAAAAAACAGGAATTGACTTACCAAGTGAAGTAAGCAGTATTTATATGCCGCTTTCAAGAATGGGAACTGTTGAGCTGGCTTCTTCATCTTTCGGACAGACAAATAAGATTACTCCTATTCAGATGATCACAGCATATTCCGCAGTGGTAAACGGAGGATATCTTGTAACTCCTCAGGTAGTGGATAAGATAACAGATTCCAACGGAAATGTTGTAAAAGATTTTGACACAGAGGTAAAACGTCAGGTTATTTCAGAAGAAACCTCTAAGGAAATGAGAGAGATACTTGAAGGGGTAGTAAACGGACAGCCCGGTTCTAACTGTTATATCAAAGGCTATCGTATCGGCGGAAAGTCGGGTACATCTCAGAAGCTGGATACTGATAACGGTGAAACCTATGTTTCTTCATATTGTGCATTTGCACCTGCGGATGATCCGGAGGTTATAATGCTTGTAATGGTGGACCACCCAACAGGAGGATAATTTTACGGAAGCCAGGTTGCAGCACCGATATGCGTAGAAGTTTTTAATGACATTCTGCCATATTTGGGATTGTTCCCTGAATATACTGAAGAAGAGCTTGAAAAACTTCAGGTTTCAGTGCCTAATGTAGAATTTGCAACTATTGAGAGCGCAACCAAGACATTGGAAAATCTTGATCTTGAGGTTAAGGTTAAGGGTGACGGAGGCTCTGTTGTAAAACAGATTCCTACAGGTGTTTCTGTTGAAAGAGGAAGCTCGGTTGTTCTTTATACCGATGAATCATATAAAACTAACAATGTAAGCGTGCCGAATCTTCAGGGCCTTACAAGAGAACAGGCGAAGGCGGTTCTGGAATCTGTGGGACTGAATCTTTCTGTTGAAGGCTCAGGTGCGGATGAGGACGGAGCGATAGCTTCATCTGATCAGAATTATGCCGAGGGTGCAAGCGTTCCTGAAGGAACAGCGGTAACGGTTACGTTTGTTGAGAGCAGTGTAGGCTCACAGTAATTAGGGTTAAGGGACTGATAATTAATGAAACTTTACGACTTAATAAATGGGATAGCGAAAACAGAACTTCCGGATATGGAAATTACTGCGCTCACTTCTGACAACAGAGTGGAGATACCGAAAGGCGCAATGTTTGTCTGTATTAAAGGAAAAACCTTTGACGGACATTCCGCAGCCCGGCAGATGACAGACAAAGGTGCAGCGGTTGTAATTGTTGAACGGGATTTGGGGCTTGAAAATCAGATTATTGTGTCTGATACAAGAAGCGTTTATCCGAAGCTCTGTGCTGCATGGTTCGGGAATCCCGAAAAGGAATTAAAGCTTATCGGGGTTACGGGGACAAACGGAAAGACCACTATCACAACTGTGCTGAAAAAGGTTCTTACTGACTTTGGCTGTAAAACAGGTCTTATCGGTACATGTCAGAATGAGATAGGTGAGGAGATTATTCCGACATCAAGGACGACACCTGAGCCTTATGATTTATTTGAGCTGTTTAGAAAAATGGCGGACGCTAAGTGTGAATATGTTGTAATGGAGGTTTCATCTCAGGGTCTGGAGCAGAAGCGTGTTGAGGGATGCCGTTTTAAAGTAGGCGTATTTACAAACCTGACACAGGATCATCTTGATGTTCACGGCACAATGGAGAATTATTATCAGGCTAAAAAGATGCTTTTTGATATTTCAGACAATGCCATAATTAATATTGACGATGAGGCAGGAAGACGTTATCTTAATGAAATAACATGTCCGGCAAAGACCTTTTCTGATGAAACAAAAGCGGATTTTTATGCGGAGGAGATTTGTCTTTATGCTGACGGCGTGGGATATGTTTTTTCAGATAAAAACAGTAAGCATAATGTTGCTTTTAAAATGCCGGGACTGTTTAATGTGTCAAATTCACTGGCTGTTATTGCATGCTGTGAAACCTTGGGATTTAACGTTGAGGAAACGATCAGGTATATTAATTCCATGCAGGGGGTAAGAGGGAGAGCCGAGGTCGTTCCGACAGGAAGAGATTTTACGGTAATATGCGACTATGCACACACACCTGACGCTATTGTAAATGTGCTTAAAGCCATAAAAGGCTCGGCAAAGGGAAAGGTAAAATGCTTGTTCGGCTGCGGCGGAAACAGAGATGCAAAAAAAAGACCTCTTATGGCGGAGGCTGCTGCGGACAATGCTGATTTTCTTATTGTAACTTCTGATAATCCGAGAAATGAAGATCCTGAGGCAATTATAAAAGACGTTCTGAAGGGTCTTGAGGGAAAGGATACGCCTTATATTACGATCTGTGACAGGCGGGAGGCTATTCACTGGGCAGTGAAGAATGCTGAAAAGGACGATGTTATTGTGCTTGCAGGAAAGGGACATGAGGACTATCAGATTCTTGCAGGAGGAGTAAAAATCCACTTTGATGAAAGAGAAGTTGTGGCAGAAGCTTTAAAAGAAATAGATTAGATATATATTACACTGATTGGGAGCATAAGTATGGAGAGAATGACATTGGCTGAAATCATTCAGGCTGTGGACGGAAGCTATGGCTTTCCGTCTGACGCTTTTGTTAATGATATTTCAACCGATACAAGGACATTAAAGAAAGGCTCTGTGTTTGTAGCATTGAAAGGCGATAATTTTGACGGACACAATTATGGAGCAAAGGCCATGGAGCTTGGCGCTGAGGCAGTTATTGCTGAAAGAGCTATTGACGGAGCAAGATGCATTATTGTAGATTCGACGCACAAGTCGCTTCTTGATCTTGCGGCATATTACAGACGCAAGTTTGATATACCTCTTGTGGGAGTAACGGGAAGTGTAGGAAAGACTACTACGAAGGAAATGATAGCTCTTGTTGTCGCAGAGAAATATGAAACATTGAAAACAGAGGGGAATCACAATAATGAAATAGGTCTTCCTTTGACTGTTTTAGGACTGGAGAAAAAACATACTGCGGCAGTAATAGAAATGGGAATGTCTCATTTAGGGGAGATTTCAAGGCTTTCTATGTGCGCTCAGCCGACTTTGGCGGTTATAACAAATATAGGTTTTTCTCATATTGAAAATCTGGGCACGCAGGAGAATATCCTTAAAGCGAAAATGGAGATTCTTGACGGTGCGGATTATGACGCTCCGATTATACTTTGCCGTGATGATAAATTGCTGAGTAATGCTGAAATTCACGGAGAAAGAAAGGTTATATATTATTCCGTCAGAAAAAAAGACTGTGATGTTTATGCGGCATCTGTTAAAAGCGACGGAAATGGCATAAGCTTTGTTATAAATTATCCTGAGGGTAAGATCAATGCAGTTATAAACTGTATGGGCGAGCACAATGTTAAAAACGCACTTGCCGCTTTCTGTGTTGGTCGGGAATTAGGCATAGAACCTGAGAAGATCGTTGCAGGGATCGCAAAGTACAGACCGGACGGACTCAGGCAAAATGTAAAAAAGGTTGATGGAAAGACATTTATAATTGACTGCTATAACGCTTCTCCTGATTCTATGAAAGCGGCAATAAGCGTGCTTTCAAATACCGGCAATGCGGGAAAGAAATATTGTGTTCTTGCAGATATGCTGGAACTGGGAAAGATGTCAAAGATGCTTCACAGGACAGTCGGGGAATATGCTGCTGAATCTGATGCAGATATGCTTCTTTGCTTTGGCGATGATTCAAAGTATTATATTGACGGAGCTGTAAAAAAAGGCTTTGACAGCGGAAAGTGTGTGCATTTTGACAGCAGAGAACAGCTTGCGGATTATCTTAAGGAAAATCTTGAAACTGGCGACGCTGTTTTATTCAAAGGCAGCCGTGGAATGAAGCTTGAAGAGGTTATAAATGCCTTGGAGTAGTGCTCTTGTCATAATAGCTGTTGAGATTATTTTAAGTCTTGTCTGCGGAAAGATGCTGATTCCTTGTTTCAGAAAACTGAAAACAGGAAGATATGATATATATCTTGGCAGCAGATTTGAAAAGGACGGCTCTGAACCTAAATTTGGTGGAGTAATTATTGCACTTTCGCTTATAGTGGGAACTGTTTTAAGCTCCGTTTTAATAAGCTGGGATTTGGAAATAGGTTCGGGCAAGGACAGTTTAAAGATAATTGCTGTTGTTATATTCAGCCTCATGTTTATGCTGATTGGAATAGCAGATGATTGGCTTAAGGATGTAAGAAAAAAAGCATTGGGCTTACGTCTTGGAACAAAGCTTATCATTGAATTTATAATTTGCTTTTGTTTTCTGTTGTGGCATAACATTATTTGCGGTGAGCATGATACGGCTTTACTTTTGCCTTTCAGATTGGGATATCTGGATTTCGGGCTGTTTTATTATCCGCTTATTGCTTTGGGTATGACAGTTACAATCAATGCCATAAAGCTTCACGACTGTTTCGGCGGTGATACGGCAAACGGAGTTGACGGACTTTGCGCAGTAACGGCAGTAATCTTTTCGCTCATGTTTGCTGTTTACGGAAACATAGCGGACAAAGTTTTTTTAAGTGCTTTAGGTTATATTTTTGCCGCATCGGTCATGGGATTTTTGATTTGGGGACTTTCACCGGCTAAGGTATATTTGGGCGAGTCCGGGGCTTTGATGTTAGGCGGATTTATGAGTGCCGTCATAGTAGCTTCTAAGCTGTATTTATTGATTTTTCTGACAGGGTTGGGCTTGTTAATTGACAGCATTTGTACTCTTATTCAATACGCTGTTTATAAAAAAAGCAAAAGGCTTATATTTAAGGGCTCGAGCCTTCATTCACATTGGAAAGAAGAAGGATTCAGCGATTATAAAATAATATTGATTTTTTCCTGCATAACCTTAACAGGCGGAATTGCAGGTATGATTTTTGTAATATACAGCACAAAGTTTTAGTGTAAAAAGGGAGGTTCTATTTTGGCAGATAAGGGTTCAAGACGTCAGCGTGACGGGAGCATTATTCACAGCCGTCCACAGCGAACTCAGCCTGTGGCTCAGGCAAGAAAATCCCTTAATTTCAGATTTATCTTGAGCGAAATAGACAAACCTTTTTTAATACTTGTTCTTGTGCTTTTGGTATTCGGAATAACAATGATGTTTTCTGCGAGCTATGCGACAAGCATATATGAAAAGGGCGACGGATATTTTTATCTGAAAAGACAGGCGCTTTTCGGCGGAGTAGGCGTAATCGCAATGCTCGTTATTTCAACGATCGACTATCATTTCTTTCAGAATACTAAAGTAGCATATATTTCGTTTTTCGCTACATTTGGCATAACGCTTTACACGGCACTTTTCGGAATATCCACGGCAGACGCAAACCGTTGGCTTGAAATTGGGCCGATTCAGTTCCAGCCTTCAGAGCTTTTGAAAATTACGTTTATTATAATTTTTGCATACATAATGGCGGTTAATTTCCCGAAATATAAGAAAATGAAATATTGTATTGTGCCATTTGCGGCAATTTTGGTACTTGTTTGCGGAGTCTTGGCGCTTCAAAGACATATTTCAGCAGTTATGCTTGTAGTTTTAATCGGTATTACAATGATGTTTGTAAGCGGAATTCCGAGAAAGTCATTTTGGATTTTTATAGGCTGCGGAGCAGCGGCGGCGCTGCTTTTAGTGCTTGTAATTATTATTTCGGGAAGCGATAAGTTTTCATATATTACTACAAGATTTCAAAGCTGGCAGGATCCGCTGTCTGACATTAGAGGTGATACGGCTCAGACCTATCAGGGGCTTCTTGCCATAGGCTCCGGTGGGTTGTTCGGACTTGGATTCGGTGAGTCAAGACAAAAATATCTTTATCTTCCTGAATCACAGAACGATTTTATATTCTCAGTTATCTGCGAAGAGCTGGGATTTGTGGGAGCATTGGTAGTAATCTTTCTGTTTTTGATGTTTATTATAAGAGGATTCTATATTGCGTCAAGGGCTAAGGACAGATTCGGAATGCTTATTGCTGTCGGAATCGTTATGCAAATCGGGTCGCAGGCTTTGCTGAATATTGCTGTTGCCTGCAATGCGTTTCCTAATACGGGTATTTCACTTCCGTTTTTCAGCTATGGAGGTACAGCGCTTATGCTTCAGCTTGCTGAAGTAGGAATCTTACTTAATATATCAAGACAGAGCAATATACCGAGATAAATTTTTAATTAATCCTGATATGAGAGGACAATTTTAAATGCTTAGAGTTTTACTTGCAGGCGGAGGAACGGCAGGTCATGTAAATCCTGCTCTTGCAATCGCTGAAATTATAAAATTACATCATCCTGACGCAGAGTTTTGCTTTGCGGGAAATCCCAACAAGCTGGAAGCTAAGCTTATACCTCAAAACGGTTATCGCTTTGAACCTATTATGGTTGAGGGGTTTCAGCGAAAGCTTAATGCACAGAATATAAAAAGAAATGTAAAGGCACTTTATTATCTTTGCAGTACAGGGAAACAGGCTAAGAAAATCATAAAGGATTTTAAGCCTGATTTAGTTATTGGTACGGGTGGATATGTTTCGGGGCCCATTGTCAGAAAAGCGGCACAGATGGGCATAAAAACTGCAATCCACGAGGCGAATGCTTTTGCAGGAGTAACAACAAAGCTTCTTTCAAAAAAAGTGGATAAAATAATGCTTACTGTAAAGGAAACAAAAAATCTTGAGGCGTCTGTGATGTCAAAAACTGTGGTTACGGGGCTTCCTGTAAGAAAAGCGTTTGAGCTTAAATCAAAAGCAGAGGCTAAAAGCGAGCTTGGCTTTGCTGAAAATGAGATTTGTATTCTTTCGTCAGGCGGTAGTTTGGGTGCAAGAGTGCTTAATGAAAATATAGCAAGGCTTCTTAAGTGGTATCAGGATAATAATGTGAAAGTAAATCACATTCATTCATATGGTACTTATGCAGGCTATTCAAACTATGTTGAAAGCCTTGAAGAACAGGGTGTAAATATAAAGGCAAACAAAAGGCTTATTATTAAGGATTATATAAATATGCCGCTTTGTATGGCGGCAGCAGATCTTGTTATTACAAGGTGCGGCGCAAGTACTTTGGCAGAGCTTGAAGCAGTGGGAAGGGGAGCAATTCTAATCCCGTCGCCTATGGTTGCTGAAAATCATCAGTATCACAACGGCATGGTATTGCAGAACGCAGGGGCAGGATTTGTTTTTGAAGAAAAGGATTTGAAAGAAAACACTATTATTGATAAAGTGAGTGAGCTGATAAGCGAGCCTGAAAAGCTGGAGAGATTATCTGAGAATGCGGCGGCTCTTAATATCAGAGATACTGACGACAGAATTTACAATGCAATTAAACCATTAATATATACGGCTTAAGAAGCTGCGAGGTCAATTATTGAAGTTGTATCATTGCTAAATTATAAGGTTTTTCACCTATATGTAAGGAAATGCATAATATAGTTTATGAATTTCTTTGTAAGGGAGAGAAGCTTTATGCAAAGGCTTAGAATAGAAGGCGAAAAGCGAATTAACGGTGAGATCTCAGTGCAGGGAGCAAAGAACAGCGCACTGCCGCTGCTTTCGGCCTGTGTGCTTTCAAAGGGCGAAGTGACATTACATAATTGTCCGAGGCTTTCAGATGTTTTTGCGGCTTGCAGAATTCTAAGCTGTCTGGGCTGTTCATGCAGCTTTGAGGGAAACACTGTAGTAGTCAATTCCTCAGATATATCAAAAAGCTATGTGCCTGATGGATTAATGCGTGAAATGAGATCATCCATTGTATTTTTGGGTGCAATTTTGGGCAGATTGGGAAGATGTTCGCTTTCTTTTCCGGGAGGTTGTGAGCTTGGACCACGTCCCATTGATATGCACATATCAGCACTTAGGCAAATGGGCGTTGTTATAAAAGAAGAATATGGTGTTCTTGACTGCACATGTCCTAAGGGGCTGAAGGGTGCAAAGATAAATTTGTCTTTCCCTTCTGTTGGGGCAACTGAAAATATAATGCTCGCCGCTTGTCTTGCCAAAGGCGACACGGTAATATATAATGCTGCAAGAGAGCCGGAAATATCAGATTTAGCGGGCTTTCTTAATGCTTGCGGAGCAAGAATAAGCGGACAGGGCGGAAGTGTTATTTATATAACAGGAGTAAAAGAGCTTCATGGCTGTGAGTATAGTGTTATGCCTGACAGAATCGTTGCCTGCACGCTTTTAGGAGCGGCGGCAATTACCGGCGGTGAAATTACACTGAAAAACAGCAGACCTCAGGATATTGACGCTGTGCTTCCTGTTTTTGAACAAATGGGATGCGGTGTTTTCGCATATGAAGATAATATTTATCTTAACGGAAAGAAAAGCCTAAAGGCTGTTAAAACCATAAGGACAATGCCTTATCCGGGATTTCCTACAGATGCTCAGGCTATTGTAATGGCGGCTCTGACTAAGGCGCAAGGAACAAGCGTTATTGTGGAAAATATCTTTGAAAACAGATATAGACACGTTGATGAGCTTGTTAGAATGGGTGCAGACATCAAAGTTGAGGGCAAGGTTGCTGTTGTTGAGGGCGTCAAAAAGCTTTTTGGAGCAAATGTGATCGCTACTGATCTGAGGGGTGGAGCAGCATTGGTTATTGCGGCTCTTGCGGCTGACGGAGAAACTATATTGTCAAATATAAAGCTGATTGACAGAGGATATGAAGATATTGAAAATCAGCTTAATTCAGTAGGTGCAAAAATCAGCAGATTCTGAATTTAAGCATTACTATAGAAGGAACGATATAAATGAAAGATGTTGTAAAATCATATAATGACACGGGAGAATATAAAACGATAAACGGTCAGCGTGTTAAAGTCAACAGAAAAAAACGCAGAAATAATTTAAGAGCTTACTATGCTATTGCAGTGGTTGTGGCTTTTGTTATTTTGCTAATACTTTGTATGACCGTGTTTTTCAGATACGGACCTGAAAATGTTGAGATCAAGGGAGTAACACTTTATACTAACGAGCAGATCCTTGTTGTCGGCGGCGTATCAGGCGAGGGGAATCTTATGAGAACTGATACGGATGTGATTGCTGAAAGATTAAAAAAATATCTTGTTTATGTTGAGGATGTCAGCGTAAAGAAAAAATATCCCTCTAAACTGATTGTGAGCGTTACTGAGGCACAAAAGGCGGCTGATGTTGAATTTAACGGAAAATATTATGTAGTTTCAAAATCAGGAAAGCTGCTTGAATGTGCAAATGATGCCAGAACAAAGGGGATTCCTCTTGTTAAAGGATTGGAGCTGAACAGTCTTAATCCCGGCAGCAAGCTTGAAACAAAAGACACATTGAAAACAAAGATTTTTAATGATCTTATAAAGCAGGCTGATGAGCTTGGTTTAAAAAAGATAACGAGCATTGATCTTAGTGACAGAACAGATATTATTTTAAATTACAACGGAAAAATTAAAATTTATATCGGAAGCTCTGTAGACATGGATTATAAGCTGAAATATATAAAGGCTGTAATTGATGAAAAGCTTTCTGACAACTTTAAGGGAACACTCAGGTATAACGGTGTGAACAGCGGTATTTCTGCAATTCCCGATAACAATTCGTCAAAGGCGTCTAAAGATGATTCTAAGACAGAAAAGACAGCAAATGAAGATGAAAATACAGATGAAAGCTCAGCTGAAGTAAGTGATTTAGGATATACTGAGCCTGAACAGTCAGTTGATGAAAACGGTGATTATAACGGCTGGCAGTGAACATAATAATTATATTAAAAAGCAAAGAGATTTAATTTTTAAAATAAAAATATCATCAAATTAAATAAATCCTGAATAAAATGTGGATTAGTGTATTATTAACAATTATATTATCATAAATTCGGCATTTATATAATATTAATATAATATTAAGAGATAGTTTATAAAATTACTTTACATTTAGTCGTATTTGTGATAATATATTAATATGTCTATTTCTATATGAATTTAAAGGCTTTTTGCCGAGAATATATATGAAATAATGGAGAAAGCTAAAATAGGAGGATGTCAAATGTCATATGAATATGTAGAAGCTCCAATGGAAGGAGCAAAAATCAAGGTTATCGGCGTCGGCGGCGGCGGCGGAAACGCACTTAACTGTATCGCTTGCGCAGGCATTGAGGGTAATGTTGATTATATTGCTATTAATACTGATATTCAGGCTTTGAAGAATTCAAGAGCTACTGAGAAAATACAGATCGGCGCAAAGCTTACACATGGATTGGGTGCAGGTGCAAAGCCTGAAATCGGCGAGGCTTCCGCTCAGGAAAGCAAGGAAGAAATTGCTGAGGTTATTAAGGATGCTGACATGGTATTCGTTACTGCCGGTATGGGCGGCGGAACAGGTACAGGAGCTGCTCCTGTTGTTGCACAGATCGCACAGGAGATGGAAAAGCTTACTGTTGCAGTTGTTACCAAGCCTTTTAAATTTGAAGGTCCTAAGAAAATGGAAAAGGCAGAAAAGGGTATTGAACAGCTTCTTGAGCATGTTGACGCTCTCATTGTAATTCCTAACCAGAATCTTCTTACAGGAGATCAGAAGTTGACAATGCGTCAGTCATATACTCTTGCTGATGAGGTACTTAAGACAGACGTTATTTCAATTGCTGAAATTATCACAAGACATGATGATATCAACGTTGACTTCGCTGATATCACTACAATTATAAAGAATGCAGGCTTTGCTCATATGGCTATCGGTCATGGAACAGGCAAGGATAAGGTTCAGGATGTTATTTCACAGGTTATTGCCAGCGATCTTCTCGAAACTTCTATCAAGGGAGCAAAGAGATTGCTTGTTAACATTACAATGTCAGAAGATATTGTTGTTGATGAAATTGACGCATTGACAAATGCAATTACTGAGGCTGTTGATCCTGATGCTGAAATTATCTTTGGTAACGGCTAT
>OIAK01000612.1_pt1 | contig 15597 bp, 11 predicted proteins | sample 1580741 | NCBI WGS metagenome assembly OIAK01 (sample SAMEA3882521, study PRJEB24775) | human gut metagenome | biome: human-associated habitat; feature: intestine environment; material: feces | place: Netherlands | collected 2009/2010
GGCGGCGCGCATTTACGCTGATGCTTTTGGAACAGGTGCTGCTTGGCGCAACGGGAGCACTCCTTGGCATGCTTGGCGTGGCAGCAGCCGGGCAGGGGCGCTCCGGCTTCGGTGCGGCGTGCCTGTGCGCAGCCTGCTTCGCCGGTGGAGCGGCGGGCGTTGAAATCGTAGGTGTAGAGGTAGATGCCGCCGTAGGAGTAGCGCACCTGATTGACGGCGGCAATGGTCTCGATCATATACTTCCACATCCTCTGTAATATCTTGCGCACTGACAGTTTTTGTCAAAACACGAAAATTATTTTACCGTACTTTTCCCGTAGTGTCAATGAAAAATAGGGACGTTATGAAACGCCCCTATCAGAAATTCTTATTTTTTATGTGCGACCGCCCGGCGGTAGACGATACCGGAGACCACTGCCGCCAGCACCTCGGTAAGCCAGAAGGCGTGCCATGCGCCGTCTGCGCCCAGCCAGTTACACAGCAGTGCAGCCAGCGGCATGATGAAAACAACGTACCGGCACAGCGCGATGACCAGCGATTCTGCACCTTTGCCCAGACCCTCCAGCGCACCGGAGGCGGTGGTGGAGACTGCCGAGATGACAAAGCCGATGCTGATGATGCGCAGCGCGGGCACGCCCATGCTCATCATGTGTTCGGAAGCGCTGAAGAGCGAGAGCAGCTGGCGCGGGAAGCACTGGAACAGGATCGTGCCTGCCGCCATGATGCACACGGCAAAGAGCACCGCCAGCTTGATGGTGCCGAGGATGCGCTTCTTTTTCTTCGCGCCGTAGTTATAGGAGATGATGGGCACGATGCCGTTGTTCATGCCGAAAACGGGCATAAAGACGAAGGACTGGAGCTTGAAGTACACGCCGAAGACCGCCGCCGCCGTCGAGGAGAAGGCGATGAGGATCTTGTTCATGCCGAAGGTCATCACAGAACTGATGGACTGCATGATGATGGAGGGGATACCCACCCGGTAGATCTCCTTGGCCACGATGGGATCCCAGCGGATGTTCTTCCGGTGGATGTGAATGTCATGGTTGCACTTGATATTCACGATTAGGCCCACGATCGCCGCCACGATCTGTCCAACAACGGTGGCCACAGCAGCGCCGGCCACCCCCATCCGGGGTGCGCCGCACAGTCCAAAGATCAGAATGGGGTCCATGACGATGTTGATGATGGCGCCCAACAGCTGGGTGCACATGGCCAGACTGGTACGGCCGGTGGATTGCAGCAGCCGCTCAAAGCAGAACTGGCTGAAAATACCCACGGAAAGGCCTAAGCAGATCCGGGTGTACTGCACACCGTATTCCACGATCTCCGGCACTGCCTTGGCCTGCGCCACGAAGAAGGGCCGGGAGAGGAACAGGCCGATGAAGGCAAAGACAAGATAGCTGCAAATGGGCAGCAGGAAGATACCTGCGCCGGCAGCCCGGTCCGCCATCTCCTGCTTTTTCTCACCCAGAGAGCGGGAAAGCAGTGCGTTGATGCCCACGGCAGTGCCCGCGCCCACGGCGATCATCAGGCTCTGGAGAGGGAACGCCAGACCCACGGCGTTGAAGGCGTTCTCACTGAGCCGGGAGACAAACACGCTGTCCACGATGTTGTACAGCGCCTGTACCAGCATGGAGATCATCATGGGCACCGCCATACCGGCCAGCAGCTTGCCTACCGGCAGAACGCCCATCTTGTTTTCCTGGGGAGCCGCACCCGCGGCGTTTTGCTTACTCATAGATTAGATTGGTTCCTTTCATATCAGCTTTCGGAAGAAAGACGCGGCCTTTCAGCCGCGCCTTTTCTGGCATTTACTTTTTCAGCTCGCCGGTGGCTAACTGCGTCAGGTAGGCATTCAGGAAACCGTCCAAGTCGCCGTCCATCACATTGTCGATCTGGCTGGTTTCGTAGCCGGTGCGGGTGTCCTTGGCCAGGGTGTAGGGCATGAACACATAGGAGCGGATCTGGCTGCCCCACTCGATCTTCATCTGCACGCCCTTCAGATCGCTGATCTTCTCCGCGTGCTGCTGCAGCTTCAGCTCCGCCAGCTTGGCCCGCAGCATCTTCATGGCGTTGTCGCGGTTCTGGAACTGGCTGCGCTCCGTCTGGCAGAACACCACGATGCCGGTGGGCAGGTGGGTCAGGCGGACGGCGGAGGAGGTCTTGTTGATGTGCTGGCCGCCTGCGCCGGAGGAGCGGTAGACCTGCATCTCGATGTCGGCGGGGTTGATTTCAATGTTGATGTTGTTGTCCAGCTCGGGCATGACCTCAAGGCTGGAGAAGCTGGTCTGGCGGCGGGCGTTGGCGTCAAACGGGCTGATGCGCACCAGACGGTGGACGCCGTGCTCGCTCTTGAGCATGCCGTAGGCGTTGGGGCCCTTGACCATCATCGACGCGGACTTGATGCCGGCCTCGTCGCCGTCCAGCACGTCGAGCACCTCGACGCTGTAGCCGTGGGCCTCGGCCCAGCGGGTGTACATGCGGTAGAGCATCTCGGCCCAGTCCTGGGCCTCGGTGCCGCCGGTACCGGCGTGGAAGGTCAGGATGGCGTTGTTGTGGTCGTACTCGCCGTTGAGCATCGTCATGAGCTGCAGCTCGTCGATGGACTTCTCGACGCCGTTGACGGCCTCCTCACCCTCGGCGGCCAGGGATGGGTCGTTCTCCTCCTCGATCATGAGCAGCAGCGTCTCGGCCTCCTCATACTGGGTGGACAGCTTGCCGAAGCGCTCGAGCTTGTTCTTGACCTCGCCCATCTCGCTGATGACCTTCTGGCTGCGGGCCTGGTCATCGTAGAAGCCGGGCATCGTCATCTGGTGCTCCAGCTCGGCCAGGCGCTTTTCGCTGGCCTCGATGGACAATGCGTCGCGCAGGTCATCCACGGCGGTCTTCATGCCGCCGAGCTTTGCTTTCAGTTCGTCAATCGTAATCATATATCGTTTCCCTCGTCACACATAAGTTGGCATAAAATTACATAGTACCATTATAAGCGAATTGGCGGGCGTTGTAAAGAGGGGCAGCGGCAGATTCATAATATTTGTGGGGAGGGATTTATCTCTCCCGGGCCGTGTACAGCGGCGCAAACAGCCCGGGTCGTCGAGGACGCCGACCCCTACGGTGTAGGGGCGGATTCCATATCCGCCCGGGGACGCTGTGGCCGCTACCAGGTCCCGCGGGAGGGACAAATCCCTCCCCTACAGACTTCCCCGCGGGCATCCGCCCACGTAAGACCGCGGGCCGGGCATGCCCGGCCCCTACAGAGCGGCTGTTATCGGCCAATTTGTATGCAATCTTGTAAAGTTTTTATGTTTTCTTTGCATTTATCCATTTGATGCGGTATAATGGCCTTATGTTACGGAAAGGATACCACACATGACACGTTACACAGGAAACCATTGCCCTGTCTGTGAACAGGCATTTACCGACGAGGATGACATCGTCGTCTGCCCCGACTGCGGCACGCCCTACCACCGGGCCTGCTGGCAGAAGGTCGGGGCCTGTATGCACAAGTCGGAGCACGCCGCCGGGTTTGAATGGCAGCCCGAGTTCGGTCCTGAGGCCGAAAAAGCCGCGCACGAGGCCACCTGCCCGAACTGCGGCACCCACAACCAGCCGGGCGCGGCGCAGTGCAGCCACTGCGGCTGTCCCCTGCCGAAGGACGACGGCCCCCGACCCGACCCGAAGGACGAGGACACGCAGGTGCCGATCTACGCCCGCGCCCCGTCCACCGTGCATAAGCCCGACAACAGCCGCACGACCCCCGGCCCCCGCATCGACACCTACACCGCCGACGACAACGGCGGCATCTGCCGCCGCGAGATCGGCCCCGAGGATACCATCGACGGCATCAAAGCCAAGGACTGGGCCGCCTACGTGGGCCGCAGCCCGATGTATTACCTGATGCAGTTCTTCCGCATGAGCATGACGAAGCAGAAGGTCGCAGTCTGCCTGTCGGCATTCCTGTTCGGGCCTGCCTATCTGCTTTACCGCAAGATGTGGAAGGAGGGTCTGCTGACAGCCCTGCTGTCCATCGCTTTGAGCGTGCCGTCGCTCATCGCCATTGTGGCGACCTTCAACCCATCGCTGTTCGGCAGTATGCCGCTGCATTGGGTGCCCGTGGCCGCCGACGTCTGTGCCATTGCGGACTGGATCGTCAGGATTTTGCTGGGGCTTTTCTCGGTCTGGCTGTACCGCAACGCCTCAAAGAAAAATATTGATAAAATCTACAGCGAATACCCCGAGGGCGACGCCCGCACCGATGCCCTGCTGCAAAAGGGCGGCACCAGCATCTGGGCGGCGCTGCTCTACTTTGGCATCGTGCTGCTGCTCTCCTCGCTGGTCATCAATCTTGCCGGGCCGGGCTTTGTTCAGTACGCCATGGCCATGGCCGGGTATTAAGGCAACACCGCACAATTCCCGCCTGACGGCTTAAGCACCGCTCCGGCGGCTACGGCACTTAGAATTATGCGGTATTGCCTTAAGTTGCTACCACACCCCAACGCAGGGTGTTTAATTTAGGAGGAAACTATGAAAACTGCACTGGTGATTATGGCCGCCGGTATCGGCTCCCGCTTCGGCGGCGGCATCAAACAGCTGGCTGCCGTCGGTCCCAACGGCGAGATCATCATGGACTATTCCATTCATGACGCCATCGAGGCCGGTTTTGACAAGATCGTCTTTATCATCCGCCACGACATTGAGGAGGCGTTTAAAGAGGCCATCGGTGACCGCATTGAGAAGATCTGCGCCGGGCTGGGCGTTGAGATCGACTATGCGTTCCAGGCACTCGAGAACGTGCCGGAGGGCTTCTCCGTGCCCGAGGGCCGCTCCAAGCCCTGGGGCACCGGCCAGGCCGTGCTGGCCTGCAAGGGCATTATTAAGGAGCCGTTCGCTGTCATCAACGCCGACGACTACTACGGCAAGGAGGCGTTCGTCCGGCTGCACAACTTCCTGCAGGGCTACACGCCCGACAAGCCGGGCGACCTTGCCATGGCGGGCTTTGTGCTGAAAAACACCCTGAGCGACAACGGCGCGGTCACCCGCGGCATCTGCCAGATGAACGACGCCCACTACCTGACCGGCGTGCTGGAGACCGGCGGCATTGAAAAGACCGCCGACGGCGCAGCCGCAGGCGGCAAAAGCATCGACATCGACAGCCTTGTTTCGATGAACATGTGGGCGCTGACCCCCGAGTTCGTGGATCTACTGGAATCCGGCTTTGTGGAGTTCTTCGAGAAGGCCGCCCCCGCCAACCCGCTGAAGGCCGAGTACCTGCTGCCCATCTACATTGATGAACTGCTGCACGCCGACAAGGTCAGCGTCAAGGTGCTGCCCACCCACGACAAGTGGTTCGGCGTCACCTACGCCGAGGACAAGCAGACCGTCATTGACAGCTTTGCCCGGCTCGTCGCCGACGGTGTGTACAAGAAGGATCTGTTCAGCGATCTGAAGAAGTAAAACAGCCAAAAACGCCCCGCTGCGGCAGGTCCTGACGGACAGCACAGCGGGGCTTCGCTTTTGGTTGAAAATTGCAAAAGACTGGCACACAACGCTATGGAAAGCGGAGGCAAAACGCGGTATGGTTACTATAATAGAAGCAGAATCACACCGCATACACCGTTACAGGAGGGCAATCATGGCAAAGAATGAATTTGACATCACATCCCTGACCCCGGAGCAGCGCGACGCACGCCTGGCACTGGACGTGGAGCGTCTGCTGCGCTTTGGCCGCAAGCACAAGCTCATCAAAGATCTGGACATTCTGGTGGCGCGCAACACCCTGCTGGATCTGCTGGCCCTTGCTGCCCCCAGCGAGGCCAAGCCCCCGAAGGAGGACCCCGAGACCCCCGCTGCCCTGCTGGACGAGATGGTCGAGCTGGCCGCGCAGAAGGAGCTGTTCGACGGCGCGGTCAACCAGTACCGCATCAACTTTGAGACCCGCCTGATGGGCGCCCTGATGCCCCGCGAGAGCGAGGTCTGCAAGAAGTTCCGCAAGCTCTACGTCAAGCAGGGCGCCAAGGCCGCTACCGACTGGTTCTATCAGCTCTGCGTCGACACGAACTACATCCGCACCGCGCAGATCGCCAAGAACATCCAGTGGAACACCGCCACCCCCTACGGCGAGCTGGAGATCACCATCAACCTGACGAAGCCCGAGAAGGACCCCAAGACGATTGCCCTCGAGCGCCTGCAGCCCAAATCCGGCTACCCCGCCTGCATGCTCTGCAAGGAGAACATCGGCTACGCGGGCCGCATCAACTTCCCGGCGCGCCAGACCCACCGCATTGTGCCCATCACGCTGGCGGGTGAGCAGTTCTATCTGCAGTACAGCCCCTACGCCTACTTCCATGAGCACTGCATCATGCTGCACGAGCAGCACAAGCCGATGGAGATGAACAAGCAGACGCTGGCGGAAATTTTCGACTTCGTCGGACAGTTCCCCCACTACACCTGCGGCTCCAACGCCGACCTGCCCATCGTCGGCGGCAGCATCCTGAGCCACAGCCACTTCCAGGGCGGGCGGTATGTTTTCCCGATGCAGAAGGCTGACATAGCCGTGCCGATGACCGACATCCGCTACCCCGGCGTCAAGGCAGGCATCCTGAACTGGCCTGTCTCCGCCGTGCGTCTGGTGGGCCGCAGCAGCCAGCAGATGCAGAATGTTGCCAACAACATCCTGTCCGCCTGGCGCAGCTACACCGACGAGAGCGTCGGCATCCTGGCCGAGACCGACGGCACGCCCCACAACACCGTGACGCCGATCCTGCACTACGACGAGACCGAGGGCTACATCCTTGACCTGGCCCTGCGCAACAACCGCACGAGCGAGGAGTACCCCGACGGCATCTTCCATCCGCACAGGGAATACCACAACATTAAAAAGGAAAACATCGGCCTGATCGAGGTCATGGGTCTGGCCATCCTGCCCGCCCGCCTGAAGGATCAGGGCGCGCAGATCGCGGAAATTCTGGCCGGGCAGCGCCCGAACACCAGCCGCGAGGCGGGCGACACGCTGGCCGTCCATGCCGACTGGATCGACGAGCTGATTGCAAAGTACGGCACCCACATGAAGCCGCAGGACGCCAACAAGGCCGTCAAGGCCGAGATCGGTACCGTGTTCAGCCATGTTTTGGAGAACGCCGGTGTCTTTAAGCAGGACGCCGCCGGTCAGGCCGCCTTTGTCAGGTTCATGCAGAGCGTGGGCTTTAAGAAGGCGTAAAATCGCATAAGAAGCAGGGACACCGACCCGCAAGGGCCGGTGTCCCTGTTTTTGCTGCCTTGTAGGGGCCGGGCATGCCCGGCCCGCAGCCTTCCGGGAGACAGCCGTTTGCCGTGCGCCTCTGCGGGGCGTCGAGGACGCCGCCCCCTACAGAACCTCCCGGCAGGTTTGTAGGGGCCGCATATGTGCGGCCCGCGGCCTTCCGGGAGGCAGCCGTTTGCCGTGCACATCCCGCGGAGCGGTCAAGACCGCTCCCTACAAAGCACCCGTTATCGTCATCCTGTAGGGAGGGGTCTTGACCCCTCCGTGCGGCTTTCCCGCAAGCGCCTGTCTGCCTTACGTGCGCGGGCCGGGCATGCCCGGCCCCTACCGCGCTGCGTTCTCCGGATACCCGCACTCCCACAGCACGCCCCAATCCAGCTCCTCATCTATCCCGGCTTCATACCGTGCCAGATTTACATCAATGACCCGCTGCTTCACATTCACGCAGCAGAGCAGTGTAAAGCTGACTGCTGCCGCAAAAATGGCGAGCTTCGCCGCCGGGATCGGCTTGAACACCCGCACCAGCGCCAGCACCGCACAGACGGCCAGCACAAACAGGCACCATGCCGCCGTGAACCGCCGGGGCGTCAGGGCACAGAGCGTCACATAGACAGCCAGCTTGCCCGCTGCCAGCGCGGCAAAAGCCACGCCGAACCCGCAGAACACGGCGGCCAACGCTTTGGGCAGCGGCGCACGGCCAAAGAACTGTATGCCCGCCAGCACCGCAAAATTGAGCAGCAGGATTTTCAGCAGTTCCCAAAAGCCGTTCACCGCAAAAGCGGCGGTGTCCGGTGCGTCCAGCCTCAGCGGCGCAGCGGCAAGCCACTCCCCTGCCTGCACGGCAAAGAACAACGCATAGACGCCGCACAGCGCCATTACAGCCGCCACCGCTGTGGTGCGCGGCACAATGCGGCAGTTTTCCAGCACAGCGGCACACTGCTGCGCCGTGGTGGGCGGGGCTTTGCGGCGCAGGGAGCCGCCCACCAGCCCGTACAGCCACGCCCCCACCGGGAGTGAGGGCAGGATATACATCAACTGGTCAATGAATCTCATATTGTTCAGCAGCCTGCTCCACCAGTCGGACACCTGCTGCCCCAGCGCGGCAAAGTTGGCATCGGCCGCTGCCAGCAGGCCCCATGCCACACCGCACAGCGCCAGCGTCACCGCTGCGGTAACGATGAGGTGCAGAACTTTTCGTGTCCCCGTGCGGTCCTGCAGATGGGTGCGCAGCGCAGCAAAGACGGTACGCGCCCGCAGGAAGAAATTCCCGAACGGCAGGAGGACAAATCCGGCCAGCGCATCCAGCGGGGCCAGACTGCCGCTCTGCCCCTGCGCCAGCATCCCGCACCGTGCCAGCACATACCAGACGGCGAACAGATGCCATGCCGGCCACTGCCAGTCTCCCAGCGGCCCCGGCTGGTAGCCGTACAGCGGATACGCCGCAGCCAGCGCCATCCAGCATACGGCCCAGAGCGGCGTCTCCCTGGCGGCGGTGCGGTGCGCGGCGCGGGCGGCACAGTCCACATACACAATGAACAGCGCCGCAAAAACCGGCATTCCCCAATCTGAATATGATTGCGGAAACATCACCCCGCGCAGATAAAAATACGCCAGCGGGTACATTAAAACAGCATACAGCATACCATCACCTCAACGTAGGGGCCGGACAAGTCCGGCCCGGCAGTGTAAAACAAACGTTTGCCTGCGGGAAGGCCGCGGGCCGGGCATGCCCGGCCCCTACCGATCCTCGTCCGGCACAAACTCCAGAATATCCCCCGGCTGGCAGTCCAGCGCCCGGCAGAGAGCCTCCAGCGTCGAAAACCGCACAGCCTTGGCCTTGTTATTTTTCAGGATGGACAGATTTGCCGGCGTGATGCCGATCTCCTCGGCCAACTCGCCCGCGCCTTTGTGGCGGCGCGCCATCATCACATCCAGATTGACCACAATGGGCATCGTGCCGCCTCCTTAAATCGTGTAGTCAAGCTCGTCCTTCATGTGGACGGCCTGAGCAAAGGCGTTTTTCAGCACCCGGACAATGAGCGCCATGAACGCCGCGGCCACGCCCAGAAACGCAAACGGCAGATAGATGTACGCCGCGGCCAGGCAGACCACCGCCGCCCCCGCACAGCACCAGCTGATGCGCCGCAGGGCCGTCACGTTGGCGGGCACAAAGACCGCGCCCGCCTCGATGCGGCGCAGGAATTTGTACAGACTGACCAGCATGACGAACGCCAGCACCGCGCAGACGTACCCCATGCCCAGCAGCACCGGGCCGCTGGCGGGCGGCAGGGCGTAGGCGGATACCATCCAACGGGTCAGCCACGGGCCGCTTACCGTCATGATGCCGCAGCCCGCTATTGTCCCCGCCACAACGGCGCGGGTCAGAATGATGCTTTTCTGGTCGCTCCAGGTAAATTTCATTTGTATACCTCCTGATTGCGTGCCCGAACGGTTTCGGATCGCCGCAAGGCTCTCTCCCATGGTTCGTGATGCTTGCAGTATACCACACTGCATATCGTTTTGCAAGTATTTTTTATCGTTTTTCGATAATTTTGTAAAGTCTGATGGAAACATTTGCACCGCGCCGCAAAATGGTGTATCATAGCAGTGTATAGCATCAAGTTTAAGAGGTGTACCGCATGAAATTACCTGTCCTGCTTGCCGCCGCGGCGCTGGCTGTCTGCCTGACCGGGTGCAGCCATGCCCAGACGGACGCCACACCGTCCGCCACTTCCGAGACTGCCGAAGCCGCCGCCACAGCAACGCCCGCGGCCACGCCTGCCACATCGGCAGAGCCTGTCTGTGCCGAGGTCGGCACCATCCTGCCCGAGACCGCCGACGCAGGCCGCAGCTATGTTGATGAGACGCTTTTCATCGGTGATTCAAACACGGCACGCTACCTGCTGTACGCCAACGAGACCGGCACGGCATTCACAAGCCTGAACAACAACATCGGTGTTGTCAGCATGGGCGTGGGGTCGATCACTTCCCTGAAATGCGAAAAGTTCAAGGGCTCATCCGCGATGTACACCGTACCGGACGCTGTGGCCATGCTCAAGCCCAAGCGCATCATCATCTGCTACGGCACCAACAACCTGTCCGGCTCGTCGACGGACGCGACGAACTACATAAAAACCTATCTGCAAGGGTTGCAGGCCATCCAGACCGCGTGGCCCTACTGTGACATCATCGTCAGCGCCATTCCCCCGCTGGACCGGCAGCGCGAGAACACGAACCTGACGATGACCCAGGTCGATGCCTACAACGCCGCGCTCGTGCAGATGTGCGAGGAAAACGGCTTTAAGTTTTTGAACAGCGCCGAGGTCCTGCGCGACGATGCCACAGGCTGGGCTAAAAAGGACTACACGCTGTCCGACGGCGTGCACCTCTCGAAGGAGGCCGTTACCGCGTATTTTACCTACGTGCGCACCCATGCTTATGCCGCCGAGGACCGCCGCCCGCAGCCGCTGGGCACGATCCCGACGCCGGACGGTGTGCCCGCGAACCTTATCAACAAGGATCCCATCGCCGTGCGCGGCGCGAAGGTCCCGCTGGAATTTGTTGCTGCAAACGGCGGCAAGCTGTCCGGCACGACGAGCCAGCTCGTCAAAAAGGGCGGCACGGCGGCAGCTGTGACTGCAGTGCCTGACGAGGGCTTTGTTTTTGCGGGCTGGACGGCCAGCTCCGGCGGCAGCTACAGCAGCGCGACGATCAGCTTCACGATGCCCCAGAACGCCGATGCGGGCGGCGTCGTGCTGACAGCCAATTTCAAGGCTGACGCCCATGAGCACAACTATGCGGAGATTGAGGATACGCGGGTGAACCCGACCTGCACCAACAACGGCTCGGCCAAGTACAAGTGCACGATCTGCGGCGAAGTCATCGAGAAGGAGCTGCCCGCACTCGGCCACGACTGGGACGGCGGGGTGCAGAACGGCAGCGAAATTATTTATTATTGCCGCCGCGAAGGGTGCGATACAACTCACACTGAGGTCATAGAGGCAACGGCAACACCGTCCCCCGCCCCAACGCCAACTCCCACACCGACACCGCATGAACACAGTTTCCAACTTGTAAGCGACACGGCCACCTGCGCAGCTGACGGCGTAAAAACCTTTCAGTGCGCCTGCGGTGAAACGCAGACAGAAGCATCGCCCGCCACAGGCCAGCACAGCTGGCAGCTAACTGAGCATCTTGACGCCCAAGTCGGTGTGGATGGATACGATGTGTACACCTGCTCAGTGTGCGGCCAGACCTACAAGGAGACTCTCCCCGCTTTGGAACCCACCCCCACGGAGAATACATCGGGAATCGCATCGTCCGCATCGGAAACAACAACAGAATAACCGCCCTGTAGGGGCGACCATTGGTCGCCCGCGGGACATAGCGGCAGCCGCAAAGCTTCCGGGCGGATATGGAATCCGCCCCTACGGTGTAGGGGTCGATGCCTGGCATCGACCCGAAACCACCGCGCCTGCTGCCACGCTGCACGGGCGAGCAATGCTCGCCCCTACAAGAGTTTTTTGACAGCCTGAGGCGAACCATGCTCGCCCCCACATTTTCTGCATCCATTCTATTTCATAAATCAAACGAAAGAGGTACCCATGTCCGAAACCACTACTCCGCAGCGCCCCAAAAACAGCACCCTGATCCGCCGTTTTCTGCCGTATATGGCCAAGTACCGCGGCGTACTGGCCTTTGATTTGTTCTGCGCCGCGCTGACGACGCTCTGCGACATTGCCCTGCCCTCCATCATGCGCACACTGACGAACACCGTCTCCGCCGCCGCGCTGACCGTGGACACCGTGCTGCGGCTGGCTGCGCTCTACTTTGTGCTGCGCATCATCGACGGCGCGGCAAGCTACTTTATGTCCGGCATCGGGCACATCATGGGCGTACACATCGAGACCGACATGCGCCGCGACGCCTTTGACCACCTGCTTCGGCTCGACCACACCTACTACAACAACACGAAGGTCGGCCAGATCATGGGCCGCATCACCAACGACCTGTTCGATGTGACCGAGTTTGCCCACCACTGCCCGGAGGAGTTCTTCATTGCAGGAATAAAGATCGCAGCATCGTTTGTTATCCTCTGTCAAGCCAGCGTGCCGCTGACGCTCGTCGTCTTTGCCTGTGTGCCGCTGATGGGCGTGGTCTCGGTCAAGCTCAACCGCAAGCTGCGGGAGCGGTTCCGCCAGCAGCGCTTTCAGATCGGTGAGCTGAACGCCACGATCGAGGACAGCCTGCTGGGGCAGCGTGTCGTCAAGGCGTTTGCCGCCGAGGACATGGAGCGCGAGAAGTTCGCGCAAGGCAACCGGGATTTTGAACAGATCAAGACCTTAAGCTACCACGCCATGGCGGCGTTCAACACGTCCACGCGCCTTTTTGACGGTCTGATGTACTTTGTTGTCATTCTAGCGGGCGGATTGTCCCTTGTGTACGGGGCTATCAGCGCGGGCGACCTTGTCGCGTATGTGCTGTATGTCTCGACGCTGATCGCAACCATCCGCCGTATCGTCGAATTTGCCGAGCAGTTCCAGCGCGGCATGACCGGCATCGAGCGCTTTGCCGAGATCATGGATACGCCCGTCACCATCGCCGATGCCCCCGACGCGAAGCCGCTGGTCGTGAAGGACGGCGGCATCGACTTTGACGACGTCAGCTTTGAGTACCCCGACGACCACAACAAGGTCCTGCGCCACGTTGATCTGCATATCCGCCCGGGCGAGAATGTCGCGCTCGTCGGGCCTTCCGGCGGCGGCAAGACGACGCTGTGCAGCCTGATCCCCCGTTTCTATGATGTGACGGGCGGCAAGATCCTGATTGACGGCCAGGACGTGCGCGGCGTGACGCTGCACAGCCTGCGCGGGGCCATCGGCGTCGTGCAGCAGGACGTTTACCTGTTCAGCGGCACGGTGGCGGAGAACATCGCCTATGGCCGCCCCGGCGCGACCCGCGCCGAAATTGAGGAGGCTGCCCGCCTGGCCGGAGCCGATGCCTTTGTCCGCGCTTTGAAGGACGGCTACGACACCTACGTCGGTGAGCGCGGCGTCAAGCTGTCCGGCGGGCAGAAGCAGCGTTTGGCGATTGCCCGCGTCTTTTTGAAGAACCCGCGCATCCTGCTGCTGGACGAGGCCACAAGTGCCCTGGACAACGAGAGCGAGATTTTGGTGGGCCAGAGCCTTGACAAGCTGGCAAAGGGCCGCACGACCCTGACGATTGCCCACCGCCTGACGACGATCAAAAATGCGGACCGCATTCTGGTGCTGGGCCGCGACGGCATCGAGGAGGAGGGCAGCCACGACGAGCTGCTGGTGAAGCAGGGCGTATATTACCGGCTGTGGAACGGACTGGTGAGCGGGGAAACGCTGTGAATTAAATAATAAATAATAAATATGGTGGAGTTTTCTCCTTTCAGTCGAAAACAAAAAGAACGGCAGCCGTCAAATTTGTTTTCGACCAACGGGAGAAAACTCCACATTCTTTATTATTTCTTATTTATTATTTTTTATTTGTACCATCATCCTCCTCATATTCAGCCCGCAGGTCATCAGATTCGATACGGCCATGACCCCCAGGAACCCCATCATGCCGTACTGCGGCACGACAAGCCAAATCGCCGCAATGCGGAACACCGAGTCAAACAGCGAATAGCGGAATGTTGCAAGCTGCTCCCCCAGACCCTTTAACACGCCGTCCACCATACTCTCCAGATACATGAACGGCGCGACGAAGCCCAAAAGCTGCACATACCGCCCAACCTTGGCATCCCGGTAGATGAACCCGGCCAGCGGTGCGCCGAGCAGCACAAACCCGGCCCCCGCCGCCAGCGAGAACGCGCCGGTCATGCGCAGCATCGTAAAAATCAGGCGGCGCATGGCGGCGGTGTCGCCCTTTGTGTGGGCGCGGGTGATCTCGGGCATCAGCAGGCCGGACAGCGCCCCCAGCACCGAAAACGGGAAAAACAGCAGCGGCAGCGCCATACCCTTTAAGCTGCCGTACTGGGCCACGGCCTCGGCGCGGCTGCCCGTGTAAATCGCCAGCGTGTAGGGGATCAGGCTGCTTTCCGCCGCCTGCAGGGCGCTGGCCAGCAGGCGGCTGCCCTCCACGGGCCACAGGATGTCGTACAGCTCTTTGCGGGTGTAGGGGTGCAGCGGCGCACCGGGCCGGGGTGCAAATTCCGGCGTGCGTGCGGCAAAAGCCAGCATAATGCCGCAGGAGACGCTCTCGCTGACCGTGTTGCCCAGCAGCACGGTGGCGCAGCCGTAGCCCGCACCCCACTGCGCCAGCGTCCGCAGACCCGCCGCGGCGACGGCCATCCGCACCAGCTGTTCGATGAGCTGCGCCGTGATGTTCGGCTGCACCCGCCGCGCGGCCAAAAAGCACCCCCGCACCGCGCCCGACACGGCCATAAACGGCAGACTGGGGGCCAAAATCAGCAGCGCGGTCTCGGCCCGGACGTCGTGCAGCAGATACCGCGCGCACGGCCCGGCCAATACGCTTTGGGCCAGCATGGCCGCCGTGCCGAAGCCCAGCGCCGTGATGCACAGCCCGCGCAGGGTCTCGGCCATGCCGCTGCCGCGGGCCAGGCTTTGCGCCGCGAGCCGCGCCGACGCCACATTGACGCCCGCCGTGGCGAACGAGACAAACACCATGTACAGCGCCAGAATCAGCTGGTAAAGACCCATGCCCTCGCTGCCCAGATACGCCGCCAGCACGATTCGGAACCCCATGCCCAGCGCCCGCAGCACCAGCCCCGACCCGGTGAGCAGCGCCGCATTGTGTAGGTACGTTCTGCGTTTGCTCATACGCCGCCCCCTTCCCCTGCTGATGGGTATGCGGAAGGCGCGGCGGGTATACCAGCGCGTGAAGCCTTCCCCCTCCGGGGGAAGGTGGCAGCAGGCCAGATGAGGGGCGACGTTATCGCGGCCACTCGTTACCGGGCAATCACGGAAAGTCTGCCCCTCATCAGTCCGCTTCGCGGACAGCTTCCCCCTCTGGGGGAAGCCTTTTCGCTGCGCAGCATCTTGCAAAGCTGCGCGAATTTTGGTACACTGTTACAAGAGCATTTTTAAAGGAGCATTTACAAATGAGCGAAACATGTACCCATGATTGCAGCAGCTGCAAGTCCAACTGCGATCACCGCGCGCCGCAGCATGAGCCGCCGCACGCAAGAAGCCGTATCCAAAAAGTCATCGGCGTCGTTTCCGGCAAGGGCGGCGTCGGCAAAAGCATGACCAGCGCCATGCTGGCTGTCTCGATGCGCCGCCTTGGCTTTAAGGCCGGCGTGCTGGACGCCGACATCACCGGCCCGTCCATCCCCCGCCTGTTCGGCG
>OIAK01000614.1_pt1 | contig 15580 bp, 11 predicted proteins | sample 1580741 | NCBI WGS metagenome assembly OIAK01 (sample SAMEA3882521, study PRJEB24775) | human gut metagenome | biome: human-associated habitat; feature: intestine environment; material: feces | place: Netherlands | collected 2009/2010
TGTTACATGAACCGCAAATCAAGTACAACTCTTACAATCAGTGCTGTCGCTTTTATAGCGGCACTGCTGATTGACTTATATTTAATATTGGTATATCCTTCCATGATTCAGGTTATCATTGCAGTCTCTTTGATTGTCGTCGTTGATACCTATTTCTTAGTGGATGGGATTCTTGCGAAGGTCGATGAAATCGCAAACCTGAACCTCGATAAGCAGAACGAGCTTACCAAGGTAGAGAAAGGTATCTACTCAGTTGCAAAAAGAGAAGAGGTTTCCCGTACCCAGAGTATGTCCGCCATTCTTGATATGATGTTGGAAATGAAGGACGAGAATTCCAAGCTGTTGTCTGAGATCAAGGATGATAATTCAAAGCACATGAAAGATCTCATGGAACAGGATAAGCTGATGACAAAGATTCAGTTGAAGAAGGATATAGACAATACCGACCGTGTGGTAAGCAGCACGGAAAAGATGGCTGTTTTGATTACAAAAATGGCAACCGCAAATTCACGTTCTTCCAATGAGACCATTGAAATTCTCAATGATATCTGCAAAGAACTGGAACAGCGTAACGGAAAAACAGAGGATGAGAACGACTACTCCCATCTTCGCATAATGGATAAGGCAGAATAAACATGAACTATATCATATTTGATTTGGAATGGAACCAGTGCTGTGGTGGCAGAGATATGGAAAACCCGCGCATGCCATTTGAAATCATAGAAATCGGTGCAGTAAAACTGGACAAAAAATTTAATATTATCGACACATACTCCAGTATTATAAAACCAAAGCTCTACAAGAAGCTGCAGCCACATATCAAGACGATTTTAAATTATGATGAATCCACACTTCGAAAGGGACGACCGTTTGATATGGTGTATCGGGAATTCATCAAATGGTGTGGACAGGATGATTATATCTTTGGCACGTGGGGTTCAATGGACTTGAACATCCTTCAGACAAACATGGACTACTACTACTTAAAGCCGATGCCCGTGCCATTAAAGTTCTATAATGTACAGCAGATCTATGCAGATATGTATGACGAAGATGGTAAGATTGTAAAGCTGAAAAAAGCGGTCGAACATCTGAAGATAGAAGTGGAAGAGGATAAACCATTTCACAGTGCAGTGAATGATGCATACTATACCGGACTTGTGCTGAAAGCAATGTCTCCAAGAGATCTGGCAGACCGGTATTGTTACGATATCTATAACAACCCGAAGGATAAAAAAGATGAGATTTTTCACCAAATTGTTTCTGTGGATCGTGCTGATTTTGACGATTTCCCTTTCGACAGCACAGTATTACACAGTATCAAGGACATTTGACAACAGCATAAAGAGGCAGATAGATGAGTCCTTAAAGAACCACCAGACTGTTAAGTATGCGGTGCAGTCCAACATTATCTCATCCGGCGAGGACGCCAGCCTCACTCCACGGGACATTGAAAATGTTGCAAGAAAGACCGGCAACAGCCTTAATGTAGACATAGACATTAAGGAGGCTGAGCAGGCTGTTGATACCAGAGATATCCAGTATGTTATAGAAAAAAATGATGGTGGCAAAAGTATCGTGAGAGTGTGGAGTAACTTTACCACAGGGGATTACACCTGGGTCATGACCACCAGATATGATGTTAGCCAGGTGTTTGGCGAGGTGGACGATCTCCAGAAGACCAGTAGGAATATATTTGTCATTGTGCTGGTTTTTGGAGCGGTATTCAGTCTGGTGCTTGCCTTTGGCATAACACGACCTATAAAGAAGCTTAATGAGACCAGTATTAGATTTGCTGACGGAGATTACGATGCAAGGCTTGAACCCGGCACGAAGGATGAGATTGGTGAGCTTACAGCTAATTATAATGATATGGCAGACTCTATCAAGAATAAGATATATGAGCTCGAGCTTGCCGTAACCCAGAGAGAAGATTTCAATGCCAGCTTCGCTCATGAGCTTAAGACTCCAATGACCAGTATAATAGGCTATGCGGATATGCTGTATCAGAAGGATATGCCTACAGAACAGGTGCACGAGGCGGCAGGATATATACTTAACGAGGGCTTAAGACTTGAGGCTCTTTCCTTTAAGCTTATGGAGCTTATCACCCTGAACAAGAACGATTTTATACTTGAGGAGACTGATATTTCAGAACTTCTGGATGATGTATATAAGACAAGCTGTAAGAAAGCTGAAGACAGGGGGATTGGGCTTACGCTGGAGAATGAAGCATGTGGCGTCTATGTGAGAGTTGAAAATGACCTCTTTAAGACCCTTATGTTAAATCTCGTGGATAATGCAGTTAAGTCCGGGGGAGATAAAGTCACCATCGAGGCAGAGGAAGTTTCAGATAGTGATGAAAGCAGAGGAAAAGACAGAGCCTATGGAACTGACAGAGATCATGAAAATGACGAAGTTAATGAAGTCTCGGGAAAACTGAGGATCAGTGTGAGGGATAATGGAAGAGGAATACCTGAAAATGAGCTTGACAGGATAACCGAAGCCTTTTACATGGTAGACAAGTCCAGATCCAGAAAGGAACACGGAGCAGGTCTTGGCCTGGCATTGTGCGACAAGATCGCCAAGCTTCACGGAACCGAATTGACATTTGCCTCTACGATGGGACTTGGAACCGAAGTATCATTTGAATTAGAGTATACAAGCTATGAATGATTTGAAGAAAAATTTAAAGAAAAGTAAGATTGAAAAAAAATCAATAACAGAGAAGACCGGTAAAGAAAAAAAAGGCAAAGATAAAACCGGGCATGGCAGGAAAGATAACTCTGTAAATGTCTTAAAGCCAGACAGGTCAGATACAACAAGACACTGGGGACACTGGCTGCGGTTTGCCGGATGTATGCTTGTGACAGCAGCTATCGTGGCAGCAGGTATGATCATTCCGGACAGGCTGCTGTCGGTGAAAAGGGCAATGCTGTATAACAATCAGGAGGCGGTTGCAGCCGGTGACATTGAACCCTTTGGAGAAGCCTATAACAGCACCAAGAACAGGCTGCTGTCGGTGATTCGTTTTCAGAATGAGAGGGACAGTCATGACATTGATGTTTTGTGTGTGGACAGGAACGACAAAAGCAATGGAATAGATGGGACGGCACTTTATCAGAATGGCATAGAAAAGCTGTCCAGGTTCTTTGATAAGATAGACGGGGTGAGCTTCAATGAGGACAATATAGAGTTTGTTACTGTGATCAAGGCTGACAATAGGGATATTTATGAGATGGAGATCGATATGTACGGAGGCGGTGATGAGCGTGGAGATGATGTCAGCATATATGATGGCATGTATGCTGCCTCCGACATGTATATTGCCTCTGATGTGGATTCCGGACTTCCTCTTACATGTACAATATTTACCCAGTATATGGATCTTGTAGAACTGTGGAAATCAGTGCTTTCCGCATATCAGGAGACTATGGGGATAGACTGGACGGATGTTACGGATTACACGGCAGCAGGATATGGTGATGGTTTTATAGGATATAAGGGGGACGATTCCGGAGAATATTATGGCAATGTAGGCGGAATGACCTCAGCCGGATATGACAGCAAAGAATTTTATTCATTTAAGGCAATAAGCACAGATGGTGTATTTATGTTAATGGGGCAGATAGAAGGCCCGGGGGATGGAAGCTATAGCTTCGCCTTCCGGTTGACGGAGAGGTATTAATATAAAAAGACATTGATACCCATAGATGCCGATATATGAAATATTGATATTTAAAGAAGGTATAATATGAAGAATGTAACGGAATTTGCAACTTAGACACATCTGGAAAACAAGTAGTTTACTTCATACTGATATCATCTGTATAGGAAAATACAGAAAGGATGTCAGCACATTGACAGAGGAAGCAGCAAGTGGCGGAGACGCATTTTTAATGGCTGATGTTCAAAGACGAGGAGTGAAGAAATATGGATTACCAACAGAGAAATACCAACACAGGCACATACATACAAAGAAACACAGAGATGGGGGTGCTTAGGGTTCCGGATATAAGAAGTGCAAATGACAGAAGAACTTCATATACAAGCAGAAGTGGGAATGAAAAAAGAGTTTCAAACGTAAAAAAGATTGCAAATGAAAAGAGAGCTTCGAACATGAACAGAAGAGTAAATGCAGATAAAAGTGTAAACAGAAATCCCAATATGAATAGAGGCACAGACTCAGGCAGAAAAGCAAATGTGGACAGAAAAAGGCAGGATAACAGATATGGCGGCGCGGGCAGACATACAGATCAGGACAGGGCAGGAAGACAGGAAGTAAGCGGCAGGACTGCATATTATATGAGAAGGCTTGGGATAAATTCCGGTGTAATTATTGCCATAGTAGTACTTACATGTATTATCATAGGCTGCAGCATAGGAATATTCTATAAGAATAAAGATAATGCCGCAGGGACAGATGGTACTTATGGAACATTTGCAGGTACACCGGCAGGAACCGAGGCAACCAATGTTCCTACGGAAGCAGACTATGAGGCTGTGGATGAGACTGTTTATGAGACTCTGGAGGACTATGACCTCTGGAAGAACTATACAGCGGAGGATAAGGAGAAGGTCAGATATGTGCTTCTTAATAAGAGCAAATACAATGATGACCTTATAGAGAAGATAAAGACAAATGAGGAATTGGTTGACTATGTGTATAATTATCCTGAGGAGTACGGCAAGACTCATGCCATAGATGTATCCGGTGAGGTTAAGGAAGGACAGGTGCCGCTGTTTCTTCAGTGGGACAAGAGATGGGGTTACATACCTTATGGCTCAGGCCTTATAGGCTACACTGCCTGTGGACCTACATGTATATCAATGGTTTCCGTATACTATACCGGTAATACTGAAAACACCCCCGACGTGGTGGCCGCATATGCTGAGAATAGCGGGTACTATGTAGACGGAAAGGGAACCGCCTGGTCCTTTATGACCCAGGGTTGTGAGAACTTTGGTATAAAAGGCAGGGAAATCAGCCTCAATGAGGATGTGATGAAGTCTGAGCTTGAGCAGGGAAGACCAATCATCTGCATAATGGACAAGGGTATATTCACCACTTCAGGACATTTCATTGTCATTACCGGTTACAAGGATGGCGGATTTGTGGTAAATGACCCTAACAGCCCGGAGAAGAGTGCCAGAACCTGGACCTATGATGAGATACATGACCAGATAAGCAATCTCTGGAGCTATGAGAAGTTAGATTAGAATTGGAGTGGTCCGGTCATGTGTGATATGATATATATTGCAGTATAAAGGAGAGTGTGACATGGACGACAGATTAAAGAAGCAGTTAGAATTTGTTCTTGAGATAGACAAGGAAAAGAATATATTCAGACAGACCCACATAAGCGGCCACGGAAGGAATGAAAATGACGCGGAGCATGCCTGGCATATGGCTATAATGGCATATCTTCTCAGAGAATATTCCAACGATCCAATTGATATAACCAGGGTAATGCTTATGTGTCTGATCCATGATGTGGTAGAGATAGACGCAGGTGATACATACGCTTACGATACGGAGGGGAAGAAAACCCAGAAAGCCCGTGAGGAGGCGGCAAAGGAGCGATTGTATTCCATGCTGCCCGATGATCAGAAGGAAGAGCTTATGACGATATTCGAGGAGTTCGAGGCGGGGGAGACCCCGGAAGCGAAATTTGCCAGAGCCATGGACAATCTTCAGCCTTTATTGCTTAACAACAGCAATGACGGAGGCGACTGGAGGAGCCATGAAGTATCAGCTGATCAGGTATACGGTAGACAGATTGGCACGAAGGCAGGCTCTGAGAAATTATATGAAGTGACTGATAATATAATCAGAGAAAATATTAAAAACGGAAATATCAAAGAATAAAAGCATAAATGACAGGCAAGTATAAATTACCATAAAAATGTAAAAACCCCAACATAAATATTATCAGTAATCTGATATAAATGGATCATAAGAAATTCATGAGGAGGCAGATAATTATGGGTATGATCAATTTTTTAGACGAAGACGGAACATTTACATTGCATAGACCGGAAAACTACAGTGGACTTTATTTTCCCGTAGCACAGAATATGGGAATAAAGAGCGCGGTAACTCCTAATCTCGGAGGAGACGCAAAGGTGGATCAGAATACATTCCTTCTTGAGCCGGTAAGTATTGAAAATCTTAATAACAATCGTGGGGTCAGAAATTTCTGGTGTAAGATAGATAATGCAGGAGTATGGTCAGCAGTCGGTGCGTCAGCATTACAGGAATCAGTAAAATTCACATCTAAGCAGGATGACAGCAATATTGAAGCAGGTTTTATGTGGCACAAGATGACAAGAACATCCACAGAGCATGAGATCATGTCTGAGGTTATATCATTTGCCCCGGTAGATTGTCCTGTAGAGATAATGTATGTTACCATCACAAATAGATCAGATGTTGCAAAGGAAATAATTCCAACAGCGGCAATCCCTATATATGGAAGAAGTGCTGATAATATCAGAGATCACAGACATGTCACATCACTTCTTCACAGAATTAAAACAAATGATTTTGGCGTGTGCGTCAAGCCTACATTGTCATTTGATGAGCGTGGTCACAGAAAGAATGAGCTTACATATTTTGTATGTGGCGTAGACGAAGATGGAAATGCACCTGAGGACTTCTATCCCGTGCTTGATACTTTTATGGGTGAGGGCGGAAGTCTTACATCACCAAGAACAATAATAGATAATACACCGGGGGTTCCTTCCGGAACATCATTCGCAGGTAAGGAGGCAATGGGTGGGCTTCACTTTTCATCTAAGATTCTTGTACCCGGTGAGTCTATGGGATATACCATAATTATGGGTGTGTTGGAAGATGATACAAAGCTTCCACAGACAGTAGCTCTCTTTGACAGTGGGGATAAGGTTATGGCTCATCTTCAGAAGACAAAGGATTTCTGGAAGAGCCAGGTGAATGTAAGCTACAAAACAGGAAATGATGAGTTTGACGGCTTTATGAAATGGGTAAGCTTCCAGCCATTCTTAAGAAGGATATTCGGCTGTTCATTCCTCCCTCACCATGATTATGGCAGAGGCGGAAGAGGTTGGAGAGATCTGTGGCAGGATTGCCTTTCTCTGCTTATCATGGATCCGAGCGGTGTGAGACAGATGATACTTGATAATTACTGTGGTGTTCGTATTGATGGAACAAATGCTACGATAATCGGAGAGAAGCAGGGAGAATTTGTTGCGGACAGAAATGGTATTGCCAGAGTATGGATGGATCACGGCATGTGGCCGTTTCTCACCACAAAGTTGTATATAAACCAGACCGGTGATGTAGATGTGTTAAAGGAAAAGGCAACATATTTCAAGGATGAACAGAAGGAACGTGGAACAGCTCTTGACCGGGAATGGACTCCTGAATATGGAGTAAGGCTCAGAAAGGCAGACGGGGAGATATACGAAGGCACAATACTTGAACATATTCTTCTTGAACAGCTTTGCTCTTTTTATGAGGTTGGTGCCCATAACCACATGAGACTTCGCGGTGCTGACTGGAATGATGCCCTTGATATGGCAGCGGAAAATGGTGAGAGTGTAGCATTTACAGCAGCATATGCAGGAAATCTTGAGGAAATTTCGAGGCTTCTCATAACACTGGCTGACAAGTATGGCTGGGAGGAGATCGAACTTCTTGAGGAGATAAATGATCTCTTAAATTCCGATAGCCGGATGTATGATAGTATTGATGAGAAGAAGGCGGTACTGGCAGGATACCTTTCAAAGTGTGGACATGTGGTAAGTGGTAACATGGTAAGAGTCGATATCCGTGAGCTTGCAGACAATCTTAAGCATAAGGCTGACTGGATAAAGAACCATATCAGAAGCACAGAGTGGATTGACGGCGAAGGTGCTGATGATAATAAGGGATGGTACAACAGCTACTATGATGACAACTGTGACAGAGTTGAAGGTTACTTCCCGGCAGGAGTCAGAATGATGCTTACAGGTCAGGTGTTTACGATCATGAGTAACACTGCCACAGATGAGCAGGTGAAGGCAATCTGTGAAAGCGCGGATAAATACCTTTACAAGAGAGAGGCAGGAGGGTATCGTCTTAATACAGACTTCAATGAGGTTAAGTTAAATCTTGGCAGAATGTTTGGATTTGCATATGGAGAAAAGGAAAATGGTGCGGTATTCTCACATATGACGGTGATGTATGCAAATGCACTGTATCAGAGGGGATTCGTAAGAGAGGGCTACAAGGCATTAAGTACATTAAGCGAACATGCCATGGATTTTAACACAAGCAAGATATATCCTGGTATTCCCGAGTATTTTGACGCTGACGGAAGAGGACTATACCATTATCTTACAGGTGCAGCCAGCTGGTATATGCTTACATTTATTACAGAGGTGTTTGGTGTAAAGGGTGTATATGGTGATCTTGCAGTGTCACCTAAGCTTGTGGTTGAACAGTTTGATGAGTCATGCAATTCAACAATGACCCTTAAATTCGCAGGTAAGGAGTTCAAGGTCGTTGTAAGTAATCCTGAAATGCTTGACTATGGTCAGTACAGGATAGTGGGTGCGGAGTGTGATGGCAGACCGCTTGATATTACCGATGGAGCCGCAATGCTCAGGAGAAGTGACATAGAGACTTTTAACAATAGGAAGCACACTGTAAAGGTTATCCTTGGCAGGTAAATATATTGGAGTTAGATGACAGAATGTGTAGTGTCAGCGATGAACAATACCAAATAGGTAAATGTTCAATGGGCAGATTTAAATAATATGAGGTGAATAGATATGAAATATGGTTATTTTGATGATACAAACAGAGAATATGTAATTACAAACCCATGTACACCGGCACCGTGGGCCAACTATCTTGGCTCCCCTGAGTATGGCGCAGTTATTTCAAATAATGCAGGGGGATACAGCTTCGCCCAGTCAGGTGCAAACGGAAGAATTTTAAGATATGTGTTCAATAATTTTGATCAACCGGGAAGGTATATATACTTAAGAGATAATGACAGTAAGGATTTCTGGTCAGCGTCATGGCAGCCGGTGGCAAAGCCACTTTATGTTTATAAGAATGAATGCCATCACGGAACAGGATATACAAGAATTGTTGCTGATTACAGTAATATCCATTCAGAGGCACTTTACTATGTACCCATTAATAAGGCATATGAGGTATGGAATTTTAAGGTTACAAACAATGATCTGGTGACAAGAAATCTTACAGTTACGGGATATGCAGAATTTACAAACAACAGCAATTATGAGCAGGATCAGGTAAATCTCCAGTATTCATTGTTCATCGGAAGAACAAAATTTGAAGATAATAAGATACGCCATATTGTTCACGGAAATCTTGATACTCTTCCTGAAGGAGAGTATGTAGACCACAAGCGAGCAACAGAAAGATTTTTTGGACTTGCGGGAGCTTCCGTTTCATCATACTGTGGTGATAAGAAGGAATTCCTTGGGGCTTTTAATACATACAATAATCCTAAGGGCGTGTCAGAAGGTAATCTGGGAAATGTAGACAGTTACAATGAGAATTCATGTGGTGCTCTTTCAACGATCATAACACTTACTCCCGGAGAGACAAAGGAAATCGCTTTTATCCTTGGTATGAAGGAAAATGATGAATCAAAGGCAATACTTGCGTCCTACGCAGATGTTACAAGTGTATGTAAGGCTGAGTATGAAGAGGTTGTTGCCGACTGGCATGGAAGATTTGAGAACTTCCAGGTTAAGACACCGTCAGAGGAGTTCAATACCATGATCAATACATGGAATGCATATAACTGTTTCATGACATTTATCTGGTCGAGGGCAGCGTCATTTATCTATTGCGGACTGAGGAACGGATACGGATACAGAGATACGGTTCAGGATATTCAGGGTGTGATCCACCTGGCACCGGAAATGGCTGTAGAGAAGATAAGGTTCATGCTTTCAGCCCAGGTGGATAACGGTGGCGGACTTCCACTGGTATTATTTGATTTTGTACCGGGGGATTCAGGCACACCTGATGATCCTGAGTGGGTTAAGGAAACAGGACATCCTGCATACAGGGCAGACGACGCCTTGTGGCTGTTCCCAACAGTATATAAATATATTTCAGAATCGGGAAATCTTGCATTTATAGATGAAGTGATCCCATTTGCAAATAATCATGCAGAGGGAACTGTATATGAGCATTTAAAGAGGGCTATTGATTTTTCAATGAATCATCTTGGAATCCATAACATGCCTGCCGGTCTTTATGCTGACTGGAATGACTGCCTTAGACTTGGAGCACAGGGTGAGTCATCATTCGTTGCTCTTCAGTTCTACTATGCTATGACAATATTAAGAAAATTTGCTGAGTACAAAAAGGATAAAGAGTATATCAAGTATCTTGATGAGAAGCAGAAGGAACTTGGCGAAACTATAGAGAAACTTTGCTGGAATGAAGACAGATTTATCCGTGGCTTCACTGAGAAGGGGGAAGTGATCGGACACAGAGACGACCCGGAGGCAAATATGTGGTTAAACCCACAGAGTTGGGCTGTTATTTCGGGCTATGCCTCAGATGATCAGGCTGATCTGGCACTTGATAATGTATATAAGCAGCTTAACACTGAGTATGGCGCGATACTTATGGATCCTCCATATCATGAACATGCATTTGACGGAGCTCTTGCAGTTATCTACAATCAGGGTGTTAAAGAAAATGCAGGTATATTCTCCCAGTCACAGGGCTGGATAATCCTTGCCGAGGCACTTCGCGGACATGGAGAAAGAGCATTTACATATTTCAAGGAGAATGCTCCTGCAGCACAGAATGACAGAGCAGAGATCCGTGAGCTCGAGCCATACTGTTATGGACAGTTCACCGAGGGAAAGGCAAGCCCGCATTTTGGGCGTTCCCATGTGCATTGGCTTACAGGTACAGCTTCAACAGTGATGGTTGGATGTGTTGAGGGAATACTTGGTATGAGACCTGACTTATATGGGCTTAAGGTTGCTCCTTCAATTCCTGCAGAATGGGATGGCCTTGAGATCCATAAGGTATTCCGTGGAAAGAAGCTTCACATTGTAGTGAAAAATCCTGATCACAAAGAGAGTGGATGTGCTGAGCTTACAGTAAATGGCAGGAAGATGGAAGATAATTACATTCCTGAGAGTGTAATGGTCGAGGAGAATGAGGTAGTGCTTGTAATGTGATCAACCAGGTGGGTATGTAATGGTAGACAATGTATTTATTAATTGTATATAAAAATATATAAAATGAGGAAGACATGTCATCGTGGTGGTGGCATGTCTTTACTTCTATATGAAGAACCGTTAGAAGAATATCACACACTTGCATATGGCGAAGCCGTTTAACGGCGAAACATTAAAGAAGATGTTGGTGGAACATATAAGATAAGTCAATATCCCTGTTCAAAAATATCCCTGTTCAAAAGCCCTGCCGTGAAGAACACGGAGATACAGGTGGATACACACCAGCCCACAGGCCATGCACACCATATTCCCGTGTAGCCAAGGAATGTGGCAGACAACAATGCTGCCAGCACAACTCTGAGGATCAGGTCAGTGAAGGTCGATACCATGAACTGCTTCATTTGTCCCATACCACGAAGTATTCCGTCAGCCACCAGCTTCATTGACACAATAAAGTAGAATGGTGATACGATACGCATGAACAGTCTTCCTGAGTTAAGAGCGTCTGCTGACGGAGCGTCGATAAAGAAGCGGAGCAGAGGCTCAGGGAATATAACGTACAGGAGAAAGAGAGGCAGTGACAGGCACCACACCATCTTTATTCCTGCCTTGAAGCCTGCCTTTATACGATCTAAAGCTTTTGCCCCAAGGTTCTGTGAGGCGAAGTTTGATATTCCGTTTCCAAGGGTTGTAAATGAGGTGACTACAAGGTTGTTAAGCTTGATGGCAGCAGAATAGCCTGCCATGACACCTTCACCGAAGCTGTTGATGATACTCTGGATTATGATATTTCCCACAGAGATGAAGCTCTGCTGCAGGATACTTGGGACAGCGATCACCACTAACTGCTTAAAGATCTTGCCGGAGAACAGCTTAGGTCTTTCCGTGAGTTTTATCTTCCCAAGTCTTACTGTTACTACTATAAGGCTTAGTATGCAGCTTACGCCCTGACATATAAAGGTTGCCCAGGCAACGCCCGCAACACCCATGTTAAGTGAATGTACGAAGAATATATCTACGGCTATGTTGGAGAGGGACGAAGCCACCAGGAAGTTGAAGGGTGTCTTGGAGTCTCCCAGTGCCGAGAATATTCCGGTTGTAATATTATAGAAGAAAACAAACGGAAGTCCCAGTATGTAGATATCCAGATACAGCTTGGAATCTGAGAAAAGCTTTGCCGGAGTATTTATCATATTTAACAGGGCACCTCCTGCCAGAAGCCCGAAGAGCATAAGGACCATGCAGGTTACGGCACTGGCTATCATGGCTGTGGATATGGATGACTTCATATCCGTGTAATTCTTTGCTCCGAAATATCTTGAGGTGATGACGGAACAGCCTATGTTGCAGCCAAAGGCAAATGCAATGAATATAAGGGTTATCTCGTAGCTGTTGCCCACCGCTGCCAGGGCATTTTCTCCTATGTATTTTCCTGCCACCCACGAGTCGGCAATATTGTATAGCTGTTGAAATATAATGCTTCCGAATAACGGAAGGCAAAAACGCCATAATACCTTCTGGGGATTTCCCACAGTCAGATCTTTGTTCATTTCTCTTTCGCTTCCTAATGAATTTTAAAAATAGTCATAGCGTGGCATTTGTACATTTAAAGTTAAAAACACCACGTCAACATATGAAATTATAGTTACTGCATATGCAAATGTAAATATTGTAAAAAATAAAAATATGAGGTAATATACCAGTGACGTAAGGAGATGAAGATTATGAAATATAAACTTGCAGTATTTGACATGGACGGAACCATACTTAACACTCTGGAGGATCTTACAGACAGCACTAATTACGCACTGGGACAGTATGACATGCCTGAGCGTACTATAGATGAGGTGAGACACTTTGTGGGAAACGGTATCAGAAAGCTTATAGAGCGTGCGGTTCCTGAGGGAACCCCTGTAGAGGTTGTGGATGAAGTGTTCAAGACCTTCCATGGTTATTACAAGGATCACTGTGCCATCAAGACCAGACCTTATGATGGAATAAAAGAAGTAATATTAAAGCTTAAGGACATGGGAGTGCATACTGCCGTAGTTTCAAATAAAGCCGACTACGCAGTGAAGGAGCTGTGCGACGATTATTTCCCGGGACTTTTTGAGTTCTCGGTGGGAGATAAGGAAGGACAGAGGAGAAAGCCGTATCCTGACAGTGTTATAGCGGTCCTTGACAGATTTGGAACAGACAAAAAGGACGCAGTATATATAGGAGACTCAGAGGTGGACCTCCAGACCGCGAGAAATTCAGAGATGGATGTGATCATGGTAGGCTGGGGCTTCCGTAAGGAAGAGTACATCATGAGCCTTGGAGCACCGTTTGTGATACATTCCCCTGAGGAAATACTGGAGCACTTCTGATATCAGAAGCCTTATAATGATGTAAGCATGTATAAAAATATTCAATATACTGTGTGCAGAAGATAGCAGAGTAGATCCTGCTGAAATACAGTGTATGTATGAAATGTCCAATATATAGGCAAAAAAGCCCATATATTGGACATTTTTGCACATATAATAACTATTGTAGTGTAAAAATCTTGAAAAAACATTGAAAAAATACATATAAAATTCTTAATAAATAGTAAAATTTCGATAATCTATCCAAAAATATTCTATTTTTTTTCGCCCCCTTAGAAACTATAATGAATTTAGTCGTTGAGGCAAAACAAAAAAACCTAAACAAAACGGGAACGGTCGAAAGAATCCCGAAACTCACAAAAAAAACAAAACCGACAATTTTTTAGAAACAGGAGGAAATGTCAAATGAGAAAAAAGAGAGCATTAGCTGTTATAGCAGCAGCAACACTTGCAATGTCAATGGTAGGATGTGGATCAACCGGTAATGGTGGAAGCGGAAGCGGAAGCAGCAGCAGTTCAAAGAACAGTGAGAAGCCACTTTGCTGGTTCAACCGTCAGCCATCAAACAGTTCAACAGGAGAGCTTGATAAGGACGCTCTTAACTACAACAAGGATACCTATTATGTAGGTTTCGATGCTAATCAGGGTGCTGAGCTCCAGGGCGAGATGGTTCTTGATTACATCAAGGCAAATGCAGCAACAATGGATCGTAACGGTGATGGCGTAATCGGTTATGTACTTGCAATCGGTGATATCGGACACAACGATTCAATCGCTCGTACAAGAGGTGTTCGTTCAGCACTGGGCACAGGCGTTGAGACAGATGGAAATGTAGATTCATCACCAGCAGGAACAAATGTTGATGGTGCATCAAAGGTTGTTCAGGACTCAACAATCGAGGTTGGTGGTAAGACTTACACAATCCGTGAGCTTGCTTCACAGGAGATGAAGAATTCAGCAGGAGCTACATGGGATGCAGCTACAGCCGGTAACGCTATTGGAACATGGACAGCTTCATTCGGTGATCAGATCGATGTAGTTGTTTCAAATAATGATGGTATGGGAATGTCAATGTTCAATGCTTGGGCAAAGGACGCTAAGGTTCCTACATTCGGATACGATGCAAACAGTGATGCAGTTGCAGCTATAGCAGAAGGCTACGGCGGAACAATTTCACAGCATGCAGACGTTCAGGCTTACCTGACACTGAGAGTTCTGCGTAACGCACTGGACGGTGTAGATATCAATACCGGTATCGGTACAGCAGATGAAGCCGGCAACTGCCTGACAGAGGGTGAAGATTACAGATACAGCGAAGAAGAGAGATCTTACTACGCATTAAATATTGCTGTAACAGCCGATAACTACAACGATTTCACAGATTCTACAAAAGTTTACAACAAGGTTGCAAAACAGCTGGATGAAAGCAAGAGCCCATCCAAAAAAGTATGGCTGAATATCTACAACGCATCGGATAACTTCCTGAGCTCTACCTATCAGCCTCTGCTGGAGAAATATGATGATCTGCTGAACCTGAAGGTAGATTACATCGGTGGAGACGGACAGACAGAGTCCAATATCACAAACCGTCTTGGAAACCCGAGCGAGTATGATGCTTTTGCAATTAACATGGTTAAGACCGATAATGCGGCAGCATATACATCACTTCTCTCCAAATAATTTAGAGACAGAATAAAAGTGTAAATGGCAACGATTCAGAGCCATGCGAAATCGAGATGAGGTTTCTGAATCGTTACCGTAAATGAATGAAATTATAGAGGGGTGTCAGCAATGATACCCTTCTTTACTAAGAAAAGGAAGCACAGCTATGACAGAAGATAAGAATAAATACATCTTATCGATTAACGGCATGAGCAAATCATTCGGTAGAAACAAGGTTCTTAATCATATCAATTTGAATGTTAAGCCTGGATCAATAATGGGTCTTATGGGTGAGAATGGTGCCGGAAAATCGACAATGATGAAATGTCTCTTCGGAA
>OIAK01000626.1_pt1 | contig 15314 bp, 14 predicted proteins | sample 1580741 | NCBI WGS metagenome assembly OIAK01 (sample SAMEA3882521, study PRJEB24775) | human gut metagenome | biome: human-associated habitat; feature: intestine environment; material: feces | place: Netherlands | collected 2009/2010
AGGGAGGAGATAAAAATGAAGATAGAATACAAGAAGCCTTCCATGGAGTTTTATGGATTCGCAGCAGACGATATAATTACTGCTAGCGGCGGAGAAGTAGTGGTTCCGACAGGTACAACTCAGCCTCTTACTGACGTTGTTAAACCTGACCCATGGGGCGATGAATAAGTTTTGTAATTGAATATGCTTAAAAGCAGGCACGATATGTCTGCTTTTTTCTTTTACTTAATAGCTATTGACATACTAAGTTGTATGGTGTAAACTTAATATGAGAAATAATATTTTCTCTTAAATTTACTTAAAAAGGACGATGATTTATGGACGATGCCGGGCGATTGTGGCAAGGCTTTGTTATTTGCTCAGTAATAATAATTTTAATGTTTTTCTTTACAATATGTGAAAATGCAATTATAGAAATAAACGATTCCAAGCTAAAAAAGCTGTCAGAACAGACTAAACACGGAAAACATTTAAAAAAGCTAATGGAGAAGCCCAACAGGCTGGTTATGACGAACCTTGTTTCAAGGGCTATTATGATAATTATACTGTCCGCAAGCGCTACTGCTTATTTTTTCAGTCCGCTGAGGGCAAAGCTTTTGAATGTTTTTCACTTTACCGATAACCCAAGCCGAGGTAACATCGGAATAAGCCTGATCACCTTTTTTATCATAATTTTCATACTTGCTATGGTGATAACAGTTTTAGGTATGAATGTGCCTAAAAGGCTTTGCTCCGGAGGAAAAATAAGCGATAGATTTATTTTGAATGCAAGCGGAATTTACAGAGCTTTTCTGGCGATATTCCTTCCTTTGGAAATAGTGGCATCAGGAATTACGACCATATTTTTAAAGATTTTCGGAGTAAGAACTAAAAATGAACATGATTCAGTAACCGAAGAAGAAATTCTTATGATGGTTGACGCTGTTAATGAAACGGGCGGAATTGAAGAGTCCCAGGCTGAGATGATCAGCAATATTTTTGAGTTTGATGACTTGGAAATAGGCGACGTGATGACTCACCGCACTGATGTGATTGCTGTAGAAATAAACTCACCTGTAAAATATGCCGTTGAGCTTGCTATTAATGAAGGGTTCTCAAGAATTCCTGTATTTGAAGATAATATTGACAATATCTGCGGTGTTATTTTTGCAAAGGACCTTTTAAAGCTTGCTTTATCTGAAAATGCTGAAAAAATGGAACTAAAGGATTTCCTGAGAGAAATAAAATATGTTCCCGAAAGCAATAGCTGCGGCGAATTATTTGAATATTTTACATCGCAAAAAAATCATATTGCCGTTGTGGTTGATGAATATGGTGGAACGGCAGGAATCGTAACTATGGAAGATATTCTTGAATCAATCGTAGGTAATATTCAGGATGAGTATGACGATGAAGATGAAGAAATTCAGGAAATCACACCAAATACCTTTGATATTTTAGGAAGCGCCGACCCTGAAGAAGTAATTGAAATATTGGGAAAAAGGCTTCCGGACGACGCAGATTATGATACAATCGGAGGATTTGTAACCGACCTTTTAGGATATATTCCAGACGACGGTCAGACTCCTAAGGTATCATGGGATAACATTGAATTTTCTGTAATAAAAACAAAAGATAAACGAATTGAAAAGCTTCGTGCAGTCATAAAGAAGCAAGAAACTATAACAGAAAACAAATAAAATATTGCACTAAGGGAGATATAATGATATTCAAAAATAAATTAATTTGTTTATTAACGGCCGCCGCAGCTTTAACATGCTGCAGCGGCTGTATGCTCAGTGGAACAAATATAAATGACAACTCAGATATTATCAGAACACACGAAAGCACTTCCTCAATATATATTTCTGACGATTCTATATCAGGGGTGACTGACAACAGCACTGAACTTCATGACGAAAACAGCATCTCTGAGATTATAAATTATTATACTTCATCTCTAAATAAAAAAGAGCTAACGGTTTTCAGTGAAATATACTCCGGAATAATGGCATATCAAAAGGAAATAGACATTAAAGGCGGTATAATAAAAGCTGATGACATCGGCGATTTTCTCACATTTTTAACTTCGGTCTGCTCAGAAATACATCATCTTTCAGGAAACTATGGTTTATATACTGACGAAAACGGATTTGTTACCGGCCTTGAAATGAACTACAGCAGAAGCAAGGAAACAGGCAAAGCTGAGCTTGATGTACTAAATAAAAAAATAACACAAATATGTGGAAAAGTATCTTCTCTTTCAGATTATGATAAAATTAAATTTCTTCATGATTATATAGTAAAAAACTGTAGCTATGATCCAAATGGTAAAAACATTTATTCTGCTTATGGCTGTTTGATTGACGGCAAGGCGGTTTGCGAAGGATATTCAAAAGCGTTTGCGATGCTTTGTGAAAAGGCAGGAATACCCTGTATAAACATAATGGGAGAAGCAACAAACAAAAAAAATAAAGTTGAATCTCATATGTGGAATATGATAATGATTAACGGCTGTTGGTATCATATTGATGTTACTTGGGACGATCCTAAAAATCTTTTCAGTGATAACTATGTAAGATATGATTATTTTAATGTAAACGATGATATGATAAAAAGCGACCACAGGTCCATATCAAACAAATATATGGACTATCCCAACTCATCTGAAATTAAAGAGAACTTTTTTATAAAACAAGGACTATATCTTTTTAATAACATTGACAGTAAACCTATGATTGAACAGACTGTGAGAAATTGCTTATTGAATTCAGAAAAATATATTCGTTTCAGGTGTGAATCAGATGATAAATATCAATCTGTAATCAATGAAATGTTCAATAAGTCTGATAACAACTCAGGCTTTTTTGAAATTCTTGAAAGCATAGTCAATGAGATAGGAGCAAATATATCAACCGAAGAATATTCAATCGTAGAAAATGATACGACAAAAGTTATAACTATACAATTAAAAGATAAATAAAATTCAGATGGTGTATTATGTTTAGGCAAAATTAACATTATTTCAGTCAGTAATTGCTTATTTTTGTAATGTGTATTGGGCAAATATCCTTGACTTTTAGCAGAAAATATGTTATATTTGTATTTGGTTTAAATACACTTGTGCGTTGGAGGTGGACTGAATTGGCAGGAAAAGAAGGTAAATTGGTAATTGTAAGTTCAGATGTTTTGCCTGACATAATTTCAAAGGTTCTTTCTGCCAAACAACTAAAAGCAAGAGGTGAGGTTTCTACTTCTGCTGAGGCTTGCAGAACTGTTGGAATTTCACGAAGCGCATATTATAAATATAAGGATTCCGTTTTCAATTATGAAGAACAGTTTACAAACAACATTGTTTCTATTTATTGTCTTTTAAGAGATGAAAAGGGCGTTCTTTCATCAATAATTTCAAGGCTTTATGAGCTGAACACAAACATTCTGACTATAAACCAGAATATTCCCATTGATTCTGCTGCGGCAGTTACTATCTCAGTCAGATTCGACCATGAGATACAAAACACTGTAACTTTAAAGCGAGAACTTCTAAAGCTTGACGGGGTTGTTGATGTTAAAATAATTTCAGGTGAATAATTAAAGCTTACTTATTATATAAATAAAGGTCGAAAGAAAGGAAAGGTTATTTTTATGAGTAAAATTGCTGTTATCGGATATGGAGTAGTAGGCTCCGGTACTGTGGAATTGTTTGAAAAAAACCGTGAGTCTATTTGCAAAAAGGTTGGAAAGGATTGTTCAATCAAATATATTCTTGATTTGAGAGATTTCCCTGACAGCCCTTATGCTGATAAGATGATTAAAGACTTTAACATTATTCTTAATGATGAAGAAGTTGAGGTCGTTGCAGAGGTTGTCGGAGGTGCTACATTCGCTTATGACTACACCAAACAGCTTCTTTCAAAGGGCAAGAGCGTTGTTACTTCAAATAAAGAGCTTGTAGCAACACATGGCGCAGAACTATTGAAAATTGCAAGAGAAAATAACTGCAACTATTTGTTTGAAGCAAGCGTTGGCGGAGGTATTCCTATTATCAGACCTCTTAATAAATGCCTTGCAGGTAACGAAATCGAACAGATCAGCGGTATTCTTAACGGTACTACAAACTTTATTCTTACTAAGATGATAAGAGAGCAAATGGATTTTGCTTCTGCACTTAAAATGGCACAGGAATTGGGCTATGCAGAAAAAGACCCTACTGCTGACGTTGAAGGACATGACGCTTGCAGAAAGATTTGTATTCTCGGTTCTTTAGCTTTCGGAAAACAGATTTATCCAGATATGGTGCACTGCTCAGGTATTTCAAATATTACATTGGATGATGTTGAATATGCTGAAAATGCAGGCTATGCAATTAAGCTCATAGGCTCTGTTAAGCCTGTTGACGAAGAGCATGTTACCGCAATTGTTTGCCCTCGGCTTGTTTCAAAGGGCAATCTTCTTTCATCAGTTGACGATGTTTATAATGCCATTTCAGTTACCGGCGACGGCGTAGGAGATGTTCTTTTCTATGGACAGGGCGCAGGAAAGCTTCCAACAGCTTCAGCAGTGGTAGGCGATATTATCGACTGCCTCAAGCATCATAACAGAGTTCTTGCAATGTCATGGGATGACTGTGAGGACAAGAGCTATGTTGTCAACTATAAGAAAACGGAAGCTTCAATGTATGTCCGCATAAAGGCTGACGATGCTGAAGAGCTTAAATCAGCTATTTCAGGTATGTTCGGAAAGCTTATGTATATCGAAAGAAACGGCAGACCTGATAACGAAATCGCATTTATCACTCCAAATATGATTGAAGAGGATATTGACGCTAATCTTACTATTCTTTCTCACTCATGTGAAATTGCAAGCAAGATTCGTCTTCTTTAATCTCCGAAAGGAACAATTCTATGTTTAAGATACAAATACCTGCCACAAGCGCTAACCTTGGGGCAGGTTTTGACGCTTTAGGACTGGCTCTCACATTTTATAACTATGTGGAAATGGAAGAGAGCGATAAAATTGATATTGCATCATCTGACGGCTTGGATATTCCCACAGACGAAAAGAATTTAATATATATATCCGCCAAAGACCTGTTCAATGTATGCGGTAAAAAGCTGGAGGGACTAAAGCTAAGGCAAACTAACAGCATACCTATGGCAAGAGGCTTAGGCTCGTCCTCAGCCTGCATTATCGCAGGACTTGTGGGTGCAAATAAAATGCTCGGAGATCCTCTCACAAAGGACGATTTGGTCGACCTTTCTGCACAGATCGAAGGACACCCCGACAACACCGCCCCTGCTCTTTTAGGCGGAATTGTTACTGCTGTTTTTGACGGAAGAAAAGTACATTGGGTCAAGCAGGAGGTTTTTACTAAGCTGAAATTCATTGCAATTATTCCTGACTTTGAACTTAAAACCGAACAGGCAAGAGCTTGTCTTCCAAAGGAAATTGCACATAAGGACGCAGTTTATAATCTTTCAAGAGCGGCATTGTTCTCCGCTTCCCTACTTACAGGAAAATTTGAAAACCTGAAAACTGCCGTTGACGATAGACTTCACCAACCATATCGAATGGAGCTTATACCTCACTGCAAGGATGTATTTGACATTGCTTATACTCATGGCGCTTACGGAGCATATATAAGCGGTGCAGGTCCTACAATAATGGCGATAGTCGATGAAAATAACACTTACTTTGCAGGCAAGATGAAGTTTTCCCTCGACAATGCGGGACTTAATGGCTGGCAGGTTCATGAATTCAGAATCGACAATGAGGGAACAAAAATAATCGGTGCATAGCGAGGAATTTTATGCTTATAAACCAAATAGATTTAGAAAAGCTGTTTTCACAAGGCGGCATGACTGTTACCAAAGAACAGTATGATAAGCTGTATGATTACAGTAAACTCCTTGTTGAATGGAACGAAAAAATAAACCTTACTGCAATCACTGATCCTAAGGGAATTGCATTAAAGCATTTTTATGATAGTGTTTATCCATTCACTTTAACGGAAATCAAAAAAGATTCATCAGTAATTGATGTGGGTACAGGTGCAGGATTCCCGTCCTGTCCATTAAAAATCTTCCGCAATGATTTAAATATCACACTTCTTGACAGCTTGAATAAGCGTATAAAGTTTTTGCAGGAGATATCAGACAACCTTGATCTGAATGCACAATGTATTCACGGACGTGCGGAAGAATTAGGGCGGAACTCTGATTACAGAGAAAAATATGACATTGCCTGTGCGAGAGCAGTGGCTAATCTGTCAGAGCTTTGCGAATATTGTCTGCCTTTTGTAAAAGTCGGAGGAAAATTCATTTCCCTCAAAGGTTCAAACGGAAACGAAGAATTAAAAGATGCAGAAAATGCTGTAAGGATTCTGGGAGGAGAAATTGAGCAAGTAAAAGATTATTCTCTCCCCAACGGCGACGGCCGTACTCTTATTGTCATAAAAAAAGTTTTACCTACTCCTGAGAAGTATCCACGGAACAAAGGACAGATGAAAAAGAAAAGACTGTAAATAAACAAAAACTTACGTTTTTAAATTTTTATGTAATAATAAATAACGGGTGAGCACCTACCGGCAGTAAGACTTTTCTTACTGCCGGTTTTTCTTATATTTAAGAACGGAATAATTCATAATGTATTGGTCTATTGCAGTTATTGTACTTTCAAATGTCGTCTATAATATTTGTTCAAAAGCCACCCCTAAGGAAATAAGTCCCTTTGCATCGCTGATAGTTTATATTTTAGGCATGATAACATTTGGTACTAATGTATTTTGCGATCAACAGAGGCGGAAATATTCTGCATGAATATCAAAACATCAACTGGAGTAGCTATGTTCTTGGCGTTGCAGTTGTGGGTCTTGAAGCCGGTTCTATTTTTATGTATAAATCAGGCTGGAACATTAGCACAGGCCAGCTTGTATACAGTTCAATTCTTGCAATTTGTCTTATAATTATCGGCTGTCTGTTTTATCATGAAGCAACCACCTTAACAAAAGCCATGGGAATATTGATTTGTATGGTCGGGTTGTATTTTATCAATAAATAAACTCAGCTTGTTATAAAAACAAGTGAAATCGTTATATATCTAAAATAAAAGCTGCTATGAACTATCACAGCAGCTTGATTTTTCTTACTTATTCAAATATTCTAAATTCTTAGAAATCAATTCACATCTCTGTTTTACACAGTCAACAGAACGCAGTGGATCTGACGGTGTATTAAATGTATAATCCATAAGCTTGTCTATTGTTGTTGAAGCAACATGAAGTCTTGTGTCAGATGATGCATAGTAAATATATACATCTCCGTTTTCACGAACGATAGCACCGTTTGTAAAGCATACGTTTGAAACGTCGCCCACACGCTCTGCTCCGTGAGGTGCAATGAACAATCCTGACGGTGAAGCAATAAGCTTGCTTGGGTCATTAAGATCTGTCGCAAATACATAAATAACATATCTTAACCCCGCCGCTGTATTTCTAACACCATGTGCAATATGAATCCAACCCTTCGGTGTTTTAATAGGAACAGCACCGGCTCCGTTTTTCACCTCAGTAATAGTATGATACTGTCTTGGAGAAATAACTACCTCGTCAGTGCAAATGACAGGGTTTGTAATATCCTCGCAAAGACCAAAGCAAACTCCGCCGCCTGACCCTGTGTCAATAAAGTCATCCTGCGGACGTGTATAGAAAGCATACTTTCCGTCAACGAATTCAGGATGAAGAACAACGTTTCTCTGTTGTGGTGATTTTGAAATAAGGTTAGGCAAACGCTCCCAAGTTTTTAAATCCTTAGTTCTCACAATACCTGCCTGTGCAGTAGCAGCAGAAAGATCATTGCTTGTCTTATCCTTGCTTTCAGAACAGAACACGCCATAAATCCAACCGTCCTCATGCTGTGTTAAACGCATATCATATACATTGGTTTCTTCAGGCTCTGTATCAGGAAGCTGTACAGGGAAATCCCAAAAACGGAAACCGTCCACAGGGCTTTCACTTTCAGCAACTGCAAAAAATGATTTACGGTCGTTCCCCTCAACTCTTGCAACAAGATAATACTTGCCGTCCATATAAATTGCACCTGAATTAAGCACTGCGTTAATACCCAAACGCTCCATAAAATATGGATTTGTTTCAGGGTTCATATCATATTTCCAAATTACAGGCGCATGGTCAGCGGTAAGAACAGGATTTACATATCTGTCATAAATACCGTTATAGCTTGGTGAAACGGCATTCTTTTTCGCAATAAGCGCCTCATAATCATCAATTACTTTTTTCTTGTTTGTTTCAAAACTCATTTTAAAACCTCCGTATAAATTTTTATGCAGATTTACAAGAATTATTATACAATAGATTTTTCAAAGCAAAAGCCTCCTGCGGTTTGTTTACCATAGAAGGCCCTTATCATTATTTCTCTTTTATCTTTTGTTTATAGTTTTATCATCGTTGACAAATACTTTCCAAGCGTCAGCTACAGCAGATATATTATCATCGTCTGTAAATCCCGCCGCCCGAATTGTCTGCACCGCAATTTTTACATCAAGAACATATACCTCTTCAGGCGCTTCCGTCAGATGAAATAGATTTTTATACAATGGGTTTGAACTCTCTTTTCAGTTCCCTTTTTCTCTTGTATATTAAAAAATAAGCTTCAAGTAAAATCCCTTTAAAACCTATCAATTTAATCAATAATCTTTAAATATTAAGAGTTTAACCCCCATAAATCAGCGAAAGTTATTAAAAAGCTATGGTTTTCACATAGAGAATAAGGCTCTATAATACAAAAAGCACGGTAAAACCGTGCTTTTTGTAATTGCATATATTTTATACAAATAAATTGGTGACCCGTACGGGAATTGAACCCATGATTCCGCCGTGAAAGGGCGGTGTCTTAACCTCTTGACCAACGGGCCTGATAATGGTAGCGGTAACTGGATTTGAACCAGTGACACCCTGGGTATGAACCAAGTGCTCTAGCCAACTGAGCTATACCGCCTAATGTCCTCGTCCAGCGTTCAGCGACTTAATTATTATACACTAATCTAAATATTTTGTCAATCCATATCTTCATATTTTTTTGCTCAAACATAATTTTTGTTAATTTCAAACTAAACAATACATCATATTTAGCCGCTATTTATTGATTTTAACTATTTAACTTTAATTATAAAACCAAAAAGACAATTTGTATTTCTACGGATTACCTTATTATAACCTTAATATTTAAATTGATTCATCTTATTTAAAATCTTCTTCAACACGAAGCTCCATTTCGTTGATAATCTGCTGTACTTCTTCATCTGTATAGCTGTCACCATCCCAAATCTCGTGTGCCGAAACTGCCTGCCATACCAGCATTGCCATTCCGCCAACAGCAGTTATACCCATGGCTTTTGCCTTTTTTAAAAGCTGAGTCTCACGAGGATTGTATATAGCGTCAAATACAAATTTTGTTCGGCTGATAACTTCATCGCTTACAACGCATGCATCACATTTCGGATAAATTCCTACAGGCGTCGCATTTATCATTACATCATAATCCCCATCAATAGAATCAAGTGTCACAATTCTTACCTTAGCATCCGGACAAATTTTCAGTATGTCCTCTTTTACAATTTCAGTCTGTGGAATGAAGTCAGGAAGTACAGCCATAGTCAATTCGCCACCTGCACAGCAGGTCTCAATAGCCATCATTCTGCCTACTCCTCCTGCACCTAAAAGCAATACCTTTCCGTCTAACTTTCCTCCGTTTGCTGAAAGAGAACGCAAAAAACCGTCAACGTCAGTGTTGTAACCTGTTAAAATTCCATTTTTGTTGTCAACACAGTTGACAGAGTTGTATTTCTTTGCTGTGTCATCCAGCTTGTCAATGTATTCAATTATCCCTATCTTGTGTGGTATCGTTATGTTATATCCGCTCAGACTGTTCAGGTACTTTGCTTTATCACCAAGTTCTTCAGCCGATACCTCAACAAGCTCATATTCAAAGTCCCTGTTTTTTAATTCAAAAAGTCTTGAATGAATAGGCGGCGACATTGTGTGTTTAAGCGTCTCTCCTAAAAGTGCATATTTTCTTTTCATATTATATCATTCCTTTGGTTCGTTTTTTATCTTGTTGGATTCTATTATGTTATAAACCGCATCATATAGATATGGCTTGAATGCTTCTAAATCTGCCGGTTCGTTGTAAAGTATTACAGAATAACAGGTCGAGCTTACAAGCTCCACAATCATAAAAAGCATTATTTCAGGATCTTTAAATTTATAATCAGTACTGTCAAGCATTTTTAAATATACTTCTTTGAAATTCAAATCACCGCTGGCAGACGGAGAAGTCAAAGCATTCTTAAAAATTCCCCAGCTTAAATTCTTTGCAATAAAGGTTAGTAAGGACTTGTTGCTGTTAAGCTGATTAATAATGTGATCAATCAAAAATATTATCTGTTCTTCAAAATTCGGCTCACGATCTAATTTCTCTAAATCTTCAGCAGCCTTAAGAAAAATTTCGCTGGACTTGTGTGAAACAAGCTTGTTTCTGATGTCATACTTGTCCTTAAAGTATAAATAAAATGTTCCCTTAGCAACCCCGGCCTCAGATACAATGTCTGTAATGGAAGTCTTGCTTAACCCTTTGGTGGTAAAAAGCCTGAAAGCCGTGTTAAAAAGAGACTCTCTTTTTTGTTTTTTCTTTGAGTCAAGCTTCCCCATTTTTACGTTTCACACCTCTCGTATGTTATATCCGAAGTTAGTCAATATAAACATTAACCGCCTAACTAAGCCATTTTTATTATAATCGTTTTGCGAATTATTGTCAATAGCATAAAAATGACCAATAGTCAACATTTTATATTTACTATTTTGTGCAAATCTCTGAAAATATGACTGTCGGTCATTTTTTGTCCTTAAGTTATTGACTATCGGTCATTTTTGTTGTATAATCAGCATAAACTATAAAATGACCATTAGTCACAATAAAGAAAGGTAGATGCAAATGATTAAGTTTGGAAAATGGGTTGTGAAGCATCGTTTCATAATTCTGATTCTGGGAGTTTTGCTTTTAGTGCCGTCTGCATTAGGTATGGCAAATACCAGAATTAATTATGATATCCTGTCTTACCTCCCCAAAGATATCGAAACAATGAAAGGCCAGGATGTGCTTATGGAGGATTTCGGAAAGGGCGGATTCTCCATGGTCATGATCGACGGAATGACTGATAAACAAGTGTCGGATACGAAAAAGAAAATTGAAAAAATTGACCATGTAGCCGACGTGGTTTGGTATGATACTATCGCCGATATAACACTTCCTAAGGAAGTCCTGCCTGAAAATCTTTATGATTTCTTTAATTCGGGAGATTCCACCTTAATGGCGGTATTTTTTGACGATACAACCTCTGCCGACGGAACAATGGCAGCTATCGAGGAAATTAGAAATGTTGCCGATAAACAGTGTTTTGTAAGTGGACTTTCGGCAGTAATTACAGATACAAAAAATCTTTCTGAAAAAGAAACGGTAATGTATGTTGTTATTGCTGTACTGCTTACCAGTATAGTTCTTGCAGTAACAATGGATTCTTTTCTTGTACCTTTGTTTTTCATGCTCAGCATAGGCTTTGCTATACTATATAATTTAGGCTCAAATTATTTCATGGGCGAAATATCCTTTATTACTAAAGCACTTTCAGCAGTGCTCCAGCTTGGAGTAACCATGGACTATTCAATTTTCTTGTGGCATAGCTATAAGGAAAAACAAAAGGTTTATCCGGGAGATAAAGAACGAGCAATGGCTCATGCAATTTCCAATACCTTTGTGTCCGTTGCAGGAAGCTCAATAACAACTATCGCAGGATTTCTCGCAATGTGCTTTATGAGCTTTACCCTCGGTCTTGATCTGGGAATTGTTATGGCAAAGGGCGTCATTATCGGCGTGCTTTCGGTTGTAATAATACTGCCTGCGTTTATGCTTGTTTTCGATGATGCAATCAACCGTCATAAGCATAAGCCGTTTTCACCCGATTTCGGTAAGCTCGTCAATCATTTGGTTAAGCGTAAAAAAGTTTTTGCCGCCGTGTTTATTATAATTATAATTCCTTCTGTTTTACTTTCTGCGAATGTTAAGAAGAATTATAACCTCAATGCGGAGCTTCCTGACGATGCAACAACAACGGTCGGAACAAAGCTTTTGAAAGAAAAATTCAACATGACGACCTCGCATTTCATTATTGTTGACGATACAATTCCCGCCAGCAAGCTTGTCAGCATGGAAAACGAGATAAGTAATGTCAAGGGTGTTAGCAGTATGCTTGCTTATGATATGTTTGTCGGAACTTCAATTCCCGATTCGATTGTTCCCGATGATATTATTGATATCGTCAAACAGAACGGACGGCAGGTAATGCTCGTCAACTCTATCTATGAATCCTCGACGGACGAATGTAACAGTCAGGTTGAAGAGATTGATAATATAGTCCAAAAATATGCAGGTTCAGACCATTACGGCTATGTAACGGGCGAGGGAGCACTCTATAAGGATCTTATCGAAACGACAAAGGTTGATTTCGCCGTAACGAGCATTATATCCATAATTGCCGTCTTTATTGTTATAGCGATAGTTTTCAAATCAATTTCCATACCTTTTATCCTTATTTTTGCAATTGAGGTTGCAATATGGATAAATCAGGGTATATCAACAGTTTTCGGAACGGCGATTCCGTTCATCGCTCCGACTGTAATTTCGTGTATTCAGCTCGGCGCAACGGTTGACTACGCTATTCTGCTGACATCGCGCTTCAAAGAGGAGCTTTCAAAGGGTCACGGAAGAACCGCCGCCATGAAGATTGCGGCAAATGAGGCGATACGTTCTGTTTTCCAGAGTGCAATGCTTTTCTTCTTCGCAACCTTCGGAGTATATCTTGTTTGCAGCATTTCAATTGTCAAGTCGATATGTGCAATGCTTGCAAGAGGCTCTTTAATAAGTGCTCTTGTGATTGTATTATTTGTTATGCCTATTCTTCTCCTTTGCGAAAAATTCATTGCAAGGACAACAAAGGGCTGGGGTATTCACGATGACACACCCGAGCCGGAACCGATAAAAGCCGTTCCGGAAAAGAAGAATGTTGATGAATACGAATTTGATGAAGAAACAAGCTTCACTTTTACCGACGACGACTGAGAGGATGAAAGAAATGAAAAAAATTAAAAGTATATTTTGTATTCTCCTTGCCTTTGCAATGATTTTTCTTTGTGCCTGCGGGGACAGTTCTCAGGACGACAGCGAGGAAGAAGTTAATTCCGTTAGATACAATGTACCTGCCGCATCGGTTAAAAAAACGGAAACCGTTTATGTCAATCTTGACAATACCGGCACTGAGAAAAGCATAAAGGTCAGCGATTGGCTTCATGTTCCGCAAGGCGGCGTATATGTTGACGATGTAACAAATCTTACATCGGTTGTCAACGTTAAGGATGATTCGAAACCGCAGGTTAACGGATCAACGCTTCGCTGGCATATGAGCACGACCGATCTTTATTACCAGGGCGACTACAGCGGCAAGCTTCCGCTTGAATTTAAGATCAACTATACCCTTGACGGTCAACCGATTTCCTCCAAGGATATCGCCGGCAAGAGCGGCAAAGTGAAAATCACAATCAAAATGAACAACGTTGATAAATATACCGTAAAGGTCAACGGAGTTAACATGACGATGTATAACCCGATGCTTGTTGTCGGAGGAATTTCACTCAGTGAAATGAAATTTCAGAATATCGAAGTTGAAAACGGACGGGTTGTCGGCAACGGTAACACCCAGTATGCCGTGCTCGCCGGATTCCCCGGTATCAATGAAAGTCTCGGACTTTCCTCACTTGCATCCGATTCGGATTCGACATATAAATTCAACGATACTTTTGTTATTTCCGCCGATGTAAACAATTTTGAAATTGGCAACTTCATGTTTTCGGCAATTCCGATCGCATCGCTTGATATCGGTCTAAACAATATTTCCGATTCCGTTGACAGCCTTCGAGATAATCTTCAAAAGCTTCAGAATGTTCAAAAAAGCCTTCAGCAGATCGACGCATCAAAGCTTTTAAATACACTTTCTTCAAATCCCGACAAGCTAAATAATTTAAGCGCACTTGTTAAGCAGGCTTCATCACTCTACAGCGAGAACGCCGCTTTGATAAACGTTCTTAATAAATATACAACGCCGCAGAATCTTGCGACAATTCAGGTACTTGTTGAATATATAAGAACCGCCGATTTCAACGGTCTTGAGGATGCACTCAAGGTAATCAACAGTATATTCGGTGACGAAGCGAGTCAGGAAACGATAAATCAAGGCATGCAGCTTCTTAAGGAGATGTCCTCCGACCTCAATGATCCTCAGGTTCAAAAAGCGATAGAGAATCTCCCGAAAACCGTAAATACGCTTTCCGAGCTTCAAAAGGCGGTTGAGGAGAACAAGGATCTTATAAATGCGCTTCAGGCACTTTCGGAGTCGAACGCACTTTCTTCGATTGATTCGACGCTTTCAAGTCTTAAAGGCTCAATCGCGACCGACAGCCTTTCTTCAATTTCGGGAATTGACGCAAACACTCTTTCGGCAAAAATGACGGCATGGCTTGAGCTCGGTAAGTCATATACTATTTTCACCAAGAAAGCTCAGACAATGTCATCAAGCGTTATGTTTGTTTTCAAAACCGACAGCGTGAGAGTTAATTCTTCAAAAAATGAAAAAGAAAGCACGACCGCAGCCGAGGAAAGCACAGCAGCTTCCGATGAGGGCGGCATTAAAGGATTTTTTAATAAGATATTCAAAAAGAGCGAGGGCTGATAATGAATTGCAAGGTTTCCGTCATTATTCCTGTTTATAACTGTATAAAATACCTCGAAAACGCTGTTAAATCCGTTATCTCGCAGACCGAATTTGAAATTATTGAGTTGTTTCTTGTTGACGACGGTTCAACCGACGGCAGCGGCCATCTCTGCGACGAATGGTGTGCCAGCCATGAGCGTTTTCGCGTGGTTCATCAAGAAAACAAAGGACTGAGCGAAGCACGCAACACTGGCATCCGCTTGGCGGCAGGCGAGTGGATCACCTTCGTCGACTCCGACGACTTCCTGGCCTCCGACACCTATGCCCGTGTCATGCAGCAGTTGCGCGAGGGCGACGACATGATAGAGTTTCCCATATTGCGCTTCTACGGTTCTGAAAAACAATCGCTCCTGAATTTCGTTCCCAACGTCTGCCAAGACGCCACGCGCTATTGGATTGAAAACCAAGGCCATGAACACGCCTATGCTTGTAACAAGATA
>OIAK01000634.1_pt1 | contig 15221 bp, 10 predicted proteins | sample 1580741 | NCBI WGS metagenome assembly OIAK01 (sample SAMEA3882521, study PRJEB24775) | human gut metagenome | biome: human-associated habitat; feature: intestine environment; material: feces | place: Netherlands | collected 2009/2010
AATCTGGATGTCAAGGAGGGTGAGATCCTCGGTATCGGCGGTCTGGCAGGTCAGGGCAAGCTGGGTATTCCCAACGGTGTCATGGGCCTGTATGAGGCCGGCGGCACCGTGGAATTTGACGGCAAGCCCATTCCCCTGAACAATCCCCGGAAGTGCCTGGACGCGCAGCTTGCCTTCGTGTCTGAGGACCGCCGCGGCGTGGGCCTGCTGCTGGACGAGACGCTGGAATGGAACGTTGCCTTCCCGGCCATGCAGATCCAGAACAAGTTCCTGAAGAAATACGGTCCTATCACCTGGCGCGATACCAGGGCGATCCATGATGTGACGCAGAAGTATATCGACGAACTGAAGATCAAGTGCACCAGCTCCAAGCAGAAGGCCAGAGAGCTTTCCGGCGGCAACCAGCAGAAGGTGTGCCTGGCCAAGGCCTTTGCCCTGCAGCCCCGGTTCCTGTTCGTTTCGGAGCCTACCCGTGGTATCGACGTGGGCGCAAAGGCGCTGGTGCTGGACGCACTGAAGAAATTTAACCGTGAAAACGGCGTTACCGTGGTGATGATCTCCTCTGAGCTGGAGGAGCTGCGCACCACCTGCGACCGGATCGCCATTGTCTCTGGCGGCAGGATCGTCGGCATCCTCCCGGCCACCGAATCCTCCGAGACGTTCGGCGCGCTGATGGTCAGCCAGGTCAAATAAGGAGGAAGTATGGATAACACGACAAATACGCTTGCAGAGCAGAGCAAGCTGCGGCGGCTCGTCAACAGCTATGGCGTGCCCCGCCTGATCATCACCGGCTTTTTGCTGCTGATGTTCATTCTGGCGCCGGTGGCCGGCGTGGACTTTGCCACGCAGATCACCAACGTCATCAACCGCTTCAGCTGGAACGCCATTATGGTGCTGGCCATGGTCCCCATGATCCACTCCGGCTGCGGCCTGAACTTCGGCCTGCCTCTGGGCATCATCTCCGGCCTGCTGGGTGCAACTCTTTCCATTGAATTCGGATTCACCGGCGGCATGAGCTTCCTGATGGCTATTGTCATCGCCACGCCCTTTGCGCTGGTGCTGGGCGGCGGCTACGGCTGGATGCTCAATAAGATCAAGGGCGGCGAAATGATGGTCGCTACCTATGTGGGCTTCTCCTCCGTGTCCTTTATGTGCATGATGTGGCTGCTGCTGCCCTACAAGAGCCCGACGATGGTTTGGGGCTTTGCCGGTAAGGGCCTGCGTACCACCATCTCTCTGGAAGGCTTTTACGATCAGTTCCTGGCAAAGTTTTTGCAGATCGACCTGAACCGGTTCGGCATCAATCTGGTAATCCCCACCGGCAGCCTGCTGTTCTTTGCTCTGCTGGCATTCCTGATGTGGGTCTTCCTGCACACTAAGACCGGTACCGCCATGACGGCTGTGGGCTCCAACCCCACCTTCGCCAAGGCTGCCGGTATCAGCGTGGACAAGACCCGTCTGCTGTCTGTGGTGCTTTCCACTTGGCTGGGCGCTGTGGGCATCCTACTGTATGAGCAGGGCTTCGGCTTTGTACAGATCTATATGGCGCCCCTGAACATGGCGTTCCCCGCCGTGGCGGCTATTCTGATCGGCGGCGCCAGCGTGAACAAGGCCAGCATTACCAATGTTATCATCGGCACGATCCTTTATCAGGGCCTTGTCACCATGACACCCACTGTGATGAACGCCATCGTGCACCTGGACATCAGCGAGGTCATCCGGATCATCGTCTCTAACGGCATGATCGTTTACGCTCTGACCCGTAAGACGGAAGGAGGGAAATGAGCATGAAAAAGACGAATGTACCCGGCAGCCAGAGCTTCGGGCAGAAGCTTTTGCAGTTCATCCGCAACAACACCGTCCCCATTATGTTCATCCTGATCTGCGCGTACTGTATTCCGCAGGCGGGCTTTTCCTGGTCCTACCTCTTGAATGAGGTCATGACCCGTCTGGGCCGTAACGCATTCTTGATCCTGAGCCTGCTGATCCCTGTTATGGCAGGCATGGGTATGAACTTTGGTATGACGCTGGGCGCCATGGCCGGCGAGATCGGGCTGATCTTCGCCGCTGACTGGCAGGTTTGGGGCATCCCCGGCATGATCCTGGCCGCTATCGTTTCCATCCCCATTTCTGTGGCATTGGGCGTGATGATCGGCAAGATCCTGAACCGCTCCAAGGGCCGGGAGATGATCACCAGCTATATGATCTCCTTTACCATGAACGGCGTGTATCAGTTTGTAGTGCTGTTTATGATGGGACCCATCATTCCCATCGTTCATGATTCCCTGAAGCTTCCCCGCGGCTACGGCATCCGCAACACCGTGAGCCTGCTGAGCATGCGTCAGAGCCTGGACAACCTGCTGGCTGTTCAGGTGGGCGGCGTGAAGATCCCTGTACTGACCCTGCTGATCATCGGTCTGGCCTGCCTGTTCATCGTCTGGTTCCGCAAGACCAAGCTGGGCCAGGATATGCGGGCTGTGGGTCAGGATATGGAAGTGGCCCGGGATGCCGGTATCAATGTGGAGCGCACCCGCGTGATCTCCATGGTGATCTCCACGGTGTTCGCCGGCTTCGGCATGATCATCTATCTGCAGAACGTAGGTAACTTCCCCACCTATACAGCTCATACCCAGATCGGTATGTTCGCCATCGCGGCTCTGCTGGTGGGCGGTGCCTCTGTGGATAGGGCGAGCATCGGCAACGTATTTTTGGGCGTGATCCTGTTCCACACCATGTTCATTGTGGCACCCAAGACCGGTGCTGCCATTACCGGCGACTCCATGATCGGTGAGTATTTCCGCGTGTTTGTGTCCTATGCGGTCATTACGCTGGCTCTGGTCATGTATGAGTCCAAGAAGCGCAAGAACAAGAGCCTGGCAGGCCAGCAGTTGGCTGCCGAGCAGGCTGCGGAAGAGGAGGCATCGAAATGAAAGCAAAGCGGAGACTTCTCTTTCAAATCTTAGCGGTGGTCCTGCTGGTGGCGATCGGCTATACCATGACCATCATTGGCCGTGGCCATACGATCTATCTGGACAGCAAGACTCTGGAATATGACGGCCAGACCTACAAGCCCGCCTATAAGACGGTGGTGTATGTGGATGGTCAGCAGGTAGCCAAGCTCTACGACAAGGAGCGCGGCGTCGCTACCTGTATTGGCCAGACGCTGACCGTGACGTTGGAGATCACCCAGCAGAAGGGCGGAACGGAAGAGGTTTATGCCTATAATATCCCTGTTCCCCGGAAGATGGACAATGTGATCATCAACCTGCCTGGTTTCCTGGCGGGACTTCCCGAAGAGGCGTACCTCAGTGAGTTTATCCCCTCTCCGGACGAGGTGGCCGCAGACGAGACCGATGTTCCCTCCGACGATGATTTCGGCATGGAGGATATGGGCTTGGGCGACGAGTCCGCGGCTCAGTAAATCGGCTGAGAACGGTCAAACCAAAACCCAAAATAGAACGGCAGCCCTCACGATTCATCGTGAGGGCTGCGTTTTTGCATATAATACCCACATATACGGCAAGAAGCAGCTGGTACGGTGGAAGGAGGGGCGTGGGCAATATAGGAGAGCCTCTGCACTCCGGGGAGCGGGAAGCGAAGCACCTATGCTGACCGGTCCGACTATGCCGCGTTTTTGCATTTCCGACAGCGCTAAGCCCGGTGCGTTCAAGGGGGGATTGGGTGTAGGGTGCAATCAAACGTAGGAAGAGATCGTAAAATCCGTCCCATCGGCCTTAGCCGATGGGACGGATTGTTATCTGATATGGAAACCGATCAGGCGTTGTTAAGCTGCTTCTGGAGCCAATCCTTGCCTTCCACGAAGCGGGAGACGATGTAGCTGACCACATAGTCGCCGGCGGAGTTGATCATGGTAGCGGGAGGGTCCACCAGATTGCCGATAGCCACCAGAATGGGGAAGGCCAGTTCCATCTGCGTGGGGAAGAAGATGGAGCAGATGATGTACTCGCCGATGTAGCCGCCGCCGGGAATGCCGCTCATCGCGACCGAGCTGAACACGGCGACGAGCAGGATCTTGACGATGAGCCCCGCGCCCTCAAACGGAATGCCGAACACGCCGAAGAGGAACGCGATCTTCAGCACGCAGCTGAAGCACGAGCCGTCCATGTGCATCGTCGCGCCCAGCGGCAGGACGAGGTCGGAGATGTCACGCGGCACGCCGCTGTCTTCCGCGGCCTCTAAATTTGTCGGGATCGTCGCGACGGACGAGCAGGTGCCGAGCGCCGTGACCGCGGGGCGCAGGATGTGCCGCCGCATGACGCGCACGCCCTCCTTTTTGCCGCCGAGATAGGCGTAGAGCGGAAACGCGACGAGCGCGTAGACAAAGCAGAGCGGATAGTAGACGAGCATCGCGCGGCCATAGGCCGCGGTGATCTGCGCACCGTAGGTCGCGACGAGTGAGGCGAAAAAACCGAAAAACGCGACGGGCGCGTAGTAGGAGATGAGCGAGACAACCTTCAAAAGGCAGTTCGTCATGTCCTGCAGGACTTTTGCCGTCATGCAGTCCGCGCCGCCGCTCAGATTGACGCCAAAGCCGATGAGAAGCGAAAACACGATGAGCGGCAGCATCGCGCGGCGGGACAGCAGCGCCGCGAAATCCTCGACCGTGAAGAAGTTGACGAGCAGCTGTGCGACGCTCGCCTGTTCATCGACCGCGCCCGCCGCCGCGTCCGCCCACGGCTCGAGGACCGGGGGATAGAGGCGCATCGCAAAGAGCATGATGACTGCGGCGATAAGGCCCGTGACGATGAAGACCAAAAGCGTCGTGCCCATGATCCTCCCCGCGCGCTTGGGGCTTTTCATGCAGGCGATGGAGCTCGAGAGCGAGCAGAACACGAGCGGCACGACGATGCAGAACATCAGGTTAATGAAGATCGTGCCGAGCGGGGCGAGACACGTCGCCCCCGGCCACAGCGCGCCCAGCACGCATCCGAGTACGATGGCGAGCAGCATCGCGCTCAGAAAGCCGTAGGTGCGGAAAAAGGAACGAGACATAGAATTCCTCCCTTAAAAATTGCGTTCAACACAATATAGCGGGAGGACTTGGACGATATGCGAAATCAAAAAAGGACACATCCGTACGGATGTGTCCTTTTTTTGAGTTATTCAAGCTCGAATGCGCCGGTGTAGAGTTGGTAATAGGTTCCTTTTTCCGCAATCAGCTTTTCGTGGCTGCCGCGCTCGATGATGCGGCCGTGGTCGAGGACCATAATGACATCGGAATTCTTGACGGTGGACAGGCGGTGCGCGATGACGAACACCGTGCGGCCCTCCATCAGCTGATCCATGCCGCGCTGGACGATGGCCTCGGTGCGCGTGTCGATGGAGGACGTTGCCTCGTCGAGGATCAGCATCGGCGCATTCTGGAGCATCGCGCGGGCGATGGTCAAAAGCTGCTTCTGTCCCGCCGAGATGGTCGTGCTCTCGCTAAGCACGGTGTCAAAGCCCTGTGGCAGCGAGTGGACAAATTTGTCGAGGCCGCAGGCCTTGCAGACCGTTTCGAGCTGCTCGTCCGTGATACCCTCCATGTTATAGACCAGGTTCTCGCGGATCGTGCCCTCAAAGAGCCACGTGTCCTGCAAGACCATACCAAAGAGCTCGTGCACATCCTCGCGGCGCAGGTCGGTCGTCGCCACGCCGTCGATCGTGATGCGGCCGCTGTTGACCTCGAAAAATCGCATCAGGAGGTTCACCATCGTGGTCTTGCCCGCGCCGGTGGGGCCGACGATGGCGACCTTCTGGCCGGGCTTGACATTGCAGCTGAAATTGTGGATGACGGTCTTTTCCGGTGTGTAGCCGAACTTTACATGGTCAAACGTGACCTGACCGTCGATGCAGGCGGGGTCGGCGCGGCGGGCGGGGTCTGCCAGCTGGTCCTCCTCGGGCTCGTTCAAAAATTCAAAGACGCGCTCGGCGGCGGCGGTCATGCTTTGCAGCATGTTGGACACCTGCGCCAGCTGCTGGATGGGCTGGGTGAAGTTCTTGACGTACTGGATGAACGCCTGAATATCGCCGATGGTGATGGCGCCCGCTGCGGCAAAAATGCTGCCGACGATGGCAACGGCCACATAGCCCAGGTTGCCCACAAAGTTCATGATGGGCTGCATCAGGCCGGACAAAAACTGCGATTTCCACGCGGATTCGTACAGCTTATCGTTCGCGGCGTTGAAGTCGTCCAGCACGGCGGCCTCGCGGTTGAACGCCTTGATGACGTTGTGGCCGGAGTAGACCTCCTCGACCTGACCGTTGACAACGCCCAGCGTCGCCTGCTGCGCCTTGAAATACTTCTGGCTGAACTTGACGACCACCAGCACCAGCGCCAGCGAGACCGGCAGGATCAGCAGGGCGATCAGCGTCATTTTAGGGCTGATGGACAGCATCATGATGAGCACGCCGACCATCGTTGCAACGCTGGTGATCAGCTGTGTCACGCTCTGGTTCAGGCTCTGGCCCAGCGTATCCACGTCGTTTGTAATGCGGGACAGCACCTCGCCGACGGTGCGCTTTTCAAAGTAGGCCAGCGGCAGGCGGTTAATCTTTTTGCTGATCTGGTCGCGGAAGTCGTAGCAGACCTTCTGCGACAGGCCGGACATGAGCCAGCCCTGAATGAAGCTGAACGCCGCGGACAGCAGGTACATGCCCAGCAGGAACAGCAGCACCTTGCCGATGTAGGCAAAGTCGATGCCGCCCACGCCGCGCAGCTTGGCGATCCAGCCGGTGGCCAGCGCCGTGGTGGCCTTGGCCAGGATCTTCGGCCCTGCAATGTTGAAAATGGTTGACAGAACAGCAAAAACAATGACGACGACCAGCGACAGCTTATACTTGCTCATGGCGGCCAGCAGCTGGCGCAGCGTGCCCTTGAAGTCCTTGGCGCGCTCCGTCGTCATGCGTCCGGGTCTTGGCATATCACTCACCCTCCTTCTGCAAATTCAGTTCCTTCTGGCTCAGCTGGCTGCGCGCAATTTCCTGATACGCGGGGCAGCTTTCCATCAGTTGGGCATGGGTGCCCTTGCCGACGATGCGGCCCTCATCCAGCACCAAAATCTGGTTCGCGTGCAGCACGGTGGAGATGCGCTGCGCCACAATAATGACTGTGGCGTTGTCAGTTTTAGCCTTCAGCGCACGGCGCAGCGCCACGTCGGTCTTGTAGTCCAGCGCCGAGAAGCTGTCGTCAAACAGATAGATCTGCGGGTGCTTGGCAATGGCGCGGGCAATCGAAAGGCGCTGCTTCTGCCCGCCGGAGACGTTGCTGCCGCCTTGGGCAATCGGGCTGTCGAAGCCCTCGGGCTTGGCGGAGATGAACTCCGTGGCCTGGGCGATCTCGGCGGCCTGCTCTGCGTCGGCGTCGGTGATGTGGTCGCCGCCGAACTTCAGGTTGGATTTGATCGTGCCGCTGAACAGCACGCCCTTCTGCGGTACATAGCCCAGCTCGTCGTGCAGCTGTGCCTGGGTCATGTCGCGCACGTCAACGCCGCCAATCGTCACGCTGCCCTCGGTCACATCGTAGAAGCGCGGGATCAGGTTCAGCAGCGTAGATTTGCCGCAGCCCGTGGAGCCGATGATGGCCGTTGTCTCGCCGGGTCTGGCCGTGAAGCTGATGTGCTCGAGCGCGTCCTCGTCGGAGCCGGGATAGCGGAAGCTGACGTCATGGAACGCCACAACGCCGTGGGTGCCGTCCGCGGGCAGTGCCTTGGGCGCAGCGGGGTCATGGATGGTCGAGGGGGTCTTGATGACCTCGTCAATGCGGTCCGCAGCCACACCGGCGCGGGGCAGCATGACGGCGACCATCGAGAGCATGAGGAAAGACATGACGATCTGCATCGTGTAGGTGATGAACGCGATCATCTCACCCACCTGCATGTTGCCCAGATCCATCGCCTTGCCGCCGAACCAGACGATGAGCAGACTCGTGCCGTTCATGATAAGCGTCATAAACGGCATCATGGCGACCATCGTGCGGTTGGTGAACAGCTGGGTCTTCATCAGGTCGGTGTTGGCCCTGTCAAAGCGCTTCTCCTCAAATGCCTCGCGGCTGAACGCGCGGATGGGCATAATGCCGGTCAGAATTTCGCGGCTGACAAGGTTCAGCCGATCCACCAAAACTTGCATCTGCTTGAATTTCGGCATGGCTACGTTCATCAAAACGGCAATGAGCGCCAGCAGTGCGGCCACGGCCACAAAGATGATCCATTCCAGCCCCGTGTTGCCGCTGGCAACGTGCATAATGCCGCCGATGCCCAAAATGGGCGCGTAGGCCACCATGCGCAGCAGGATCACGCAGACGAACTGCACCTGCTGGATGTCGTTCGTGGTGCGGGTAATCAGCGAAGCAGTGGAAAATTTTTCGATTTCGGCGTTGGAGTAGCCGACGACGGTCCTGAACACGTCGCGGCGCAGGTCACGGCCAATGGCGGCGGAGACGCGGGACGCGATAAAGCCGACGGCGACGGCCACGGCAACCATGAGCAGCGTTAAAGCCAGCATCTGGCCGCCCGTGCGTAGCAGATAGGACATTTGCACGTCATGGGCAATGCCCTGGGCGTCATATTCCAGCGCGACGAGCAGCATGGCCTGGCTGGACAGGCTGTCGGCGACGGTCTCGTCCAGCTGGGCGAGACCGTCCGTCAGCTGGTTCTGCAGCATTTCCCGTGCGCCGGGGGCCTTGGACGCGGCGGCCAGCTGCGTGGCGACGGCGTCGAGGTCATAGGCCGTGGGGGCCACGGTGTCGGTGGTACCGGCGGCAGTGGCGGCATTCTTCGCCGCGGCCATGTACAGCACAACGTCCGGCGTTGTGAACGCATTTTCCAGCGCGGCGGTGTCCGCGTCCGGGTTCAGTGTGCGCATACCGTCCGCGTCGGGGGCGGAGTAGGCTTCGTCCGCCAGTGCGGCGTCGTCCTCGGACATGAGCAGCTCGAGCGCCTGCAGCGTTGTGCTGCGGACGGTGTCGGGCACGGGGCTTTCAATGCCGCCCTGCTGGATGCCGGTGTCCACAATTTTGCTTGTGTAGTCGGGCAGGCTTAAATCGCAGTATGCCTGCACGATGAGCAGTGCAACGACGGCCAGGCAGGCCGCCCAGTGCCGCCCCAGCTGCTTAAAAATTTTCGTCATGCGGGGGTTCTCCTTTCAAATCGGTTTTCATAGCGGCGTTCTCGGCCTCGATGGCGGCGAGCAGAGCGTCCTTTACGGCGTTGGCCTGCGCCAGCTGCTCCGGGGTCAGCCTCGCCATGATGCGGGCAAAGTAGTCGTTCATGGCCTGCTCATTGGCTTTGCGGGCGCGCTCCCCTGCCGGGGTGATGCGCACCAGCGTCTTGCGGCGGTCCTTGGGGTCTGTCTCGCGGACGATGTGGCCGTCCTGCTCCATCTGGCGCAGCCCGCGGGAAATCGCCGGCATAGGCTGGTGCATCTGCCGCGCAATGTCCGAGACATAGATCGCGCCGTCGCAGCCGTGCTGCTCAATGAGATTGTACAGACTTTGCAGCATGCCATAGCGGCATTTGGGCTGCCCGGCCAGTGCCATGCGCATCCCGCGCCTGGACAGTGTGTGCAGCCGCGCCACAAAGCGGAACACCCCGGTCAGATAAGGGGTTTCAGTGCCCATTAGTGAACACCTCCTGTTAATAGTTGGCTAGTGTTAATTATTAAAACATGATAATAATACACCCTCCTGCACCGCGGTGCAAGAGGGTGTAAGGAAGTTTTAAGATTTGTTCATAAAGGGAGGCTTTAGGCTTATTCCTTCACACACGCAAGATTGCTCAGCGTCACACCCTTGCACAGCCCCAGCGGCAGGGCGACGGACGGCTTGGTGATGGTAATATCCTTAAAGACAATGTCCTCGACCTCATAGCCCGGCTTGTCAAAGCCTGCGATCTCGATCGGGGCGGCATCGTGTCGGCTGCGGTCATGGTCCAGCACCTCGGCGGTCAGGGTCAGCCGCTCAAAGAAGCAGTGCTCGAGCTTCGGCGGGGCACCAGCGGGCACACCGTCGTCATTGTACGGTACGCTGTGCAGCATAACGCGGGGCGTGATGCAGTCCCGCACGGTCACGCCGCGCACATAGCCGCCGCGCTTGGGCGTGGCCTTGATCTCGATGCCGGACAGCGAGTTCGCCAGATCACAGTCCCAGATCTGCACGTCCTCCACGCCGCCGCTCATCTCGCTGCCGATGCAGATGCCGTGGCCGCAGTCGCTGCGGCAGTCAAACACCCGGATATGCGCGCAGGGACGGTTGATTTCGTTGCCCTCGGGGTTTTTGCCGCTCTTGATGGCGACAGCGTCGTCCCCCGTGGAGAACTCCGACGCAAACAGCGTGCAGTTCGTCGAGGAATCCGGGTCCCAGCCGTCGCCGTTCCAGACGCCCTCGGACACAAAGGTGCAGTGGTCGGTCTGGATGTCGTCGCAGTAGATCATGTGGACGTTCCAGGACGGGCCGTTTTTCAGCGTGATACCGCTGATCCAGACGTTCTCACAGTTGCTTAAATTGATAAGCCGCGGACGGACGCGGCCCGGGATCGTGTCGCTGTTCTCGCAGCTTTCGACGAGCTCCCGGTTGTCGTCCAGAAAGCTCTTGATGCGGGCGCGCTCGTCCTCAATGATCTTGCGGGCCAGCTCCTGCCCGCCGCCGCAGATCGTGCCCCTGCCGCGGATAATGATATTGCGGCAGTTCGGGCCGGTCTTGTGGTTCATGTCGCCCGCGTTCAAAAGGCTTGAGTAGCAGCGCATCTCGGTGCCCTCAAACCGGCTGGGGATGCGGGGCGAATAGTCGTGAATGTTCGTTGTGCCCTGCAGGACCGCGCCCTTGGCCAGATAAATTTCCAGATCGCTGTGCAGCCGCAGTGCGCCGGTCAGGAAATCGCCCGCCGGCACGTACAGAATATCGTCCGCGCCGCAGTCGTTGATGGCCCGCTGTAAATTGTCGGTGTTCAGGATATGGCCGTCGCCCTTGCAGAAGTAGGGCGCGGCGGTAATGTCGATGCGGCGCTTTTCCCTGCCGAACTGCAGCGTGGCCGAGCCGATACAGTAGCTGCCGCTGACCACGTCCACCCGGAAGGCACTGCCGTAGCTCAGCCCCTCTATCGTAAAATGGGTGCGGTCTGTGCGGCCAATGGCCTCACCGTTCAGGGAGACCGTGTATTCCGCCCCGCTGGGCGCGGCGGCGGGTTTATCCCAGTACAGCACCGCGTAATCTTCGGTGCAGCGTATATTCAAATTGCCTTGTTTCATGGTGACGTCCTTTGGTTATGGGGAGTTTGCTCTTTCTTACATATTGTACCACAGTGTGCGCGTTTATCCAAGACTTGGGGGTGACAAAATACGCGGGCTGAAATGCTGCAGGTTTTTACACTTTGCAAGGTTGACATTTATAATCACATCTGCATAGTGGGGATATAGAGAAGTAGGGGCCGGGCATGCCCGGCCCGCGGCTTTGCCCATAGAACTCGTTTACGGGCGAGAAAGGAACGATACATGTTAAACCAGTTTTCACGCACGCAATTACTGCTCGGCAAGGAGGGCATGGACCGGCTGTTTTGCTTTTGTGCGGGATGTATGGTACAATAGGGAAACACTGTAGGGGCCGGGCATGCCCGGCCCGCGGGTGTCCCACAGGCGGGCGCTTGCGGAAAGGTGCAGGGCCGGGCATGCCCGGCCCCTACCGGGGTGCTCGCGGCAGCGCGAACTTGCCGGGACGCATATATGCGTCCCCTACAAACTCTCCGGGAACACCCGGGTCGTGTACAGGGGTGAAAACACTGTAGGGGCCGGGCATGCCCGGCCCCTACGGCGATGCAAATTTTACCCTTCTTCGTTCTCCCGCCCGACGATCTCGGCCTTTAAGACGTCCTGAATATCCACCAGGCATTCCAGCAGCAGGGGGTTGAACTGCCCGCAGTCGCCGTGCAGGATCATCTGCACCGCGGTGTCCGGCGGGTAGGCGGCCTTGTAGACGCGCTTGCTGACCAGCGCGTCGTAGACGTCCGCTATCGAGACGATCTGCGCCGAAATCGGGATGTCGTCCCCGGCCAGACCGTCGGGGTAGCCGCGCCCGTCCCAGCGCTCGTGGTGCCAGCGGCAGATGTCGTGGGCGGTCTTGACAAGCGCTTCGTTTTTATAGCGGCCCAGATGATCCAGCATGTTCGCACCCACAACGGTGTGCGTTTTCATGAGATTGAACTCCTCCGGGGTAAGCCGCCCGGGCTTGTTCAGGATCTTATCGTCTATCGCAACCTTGCCGATGTCGTGCAGCGCCGACGCCATGACGATCAGCTCCTGCGTTTCGGGCGGCAGGTCATACTTGTCGGTTTTCTGCGTCAGCCGCTCCAGAAGGCGCTGGGTCAGCGTGCCGATGTGCAGCACGTGCTGGCCGCTCTCGCCGTTGCGGAACTCGACGACCTCGCTCAGGATCGAGATCATCATCTTGGTGTTTTTCTCTTTTTCCTTGATCTGGCTCGTCACCAGCGAGGCCAGCCGCCGCTGCTTGGCGTAGAGCTTGATCGTGTTGAAAACGCGGCGGTAGACGACGCCCGCATCGAACGGGCGGCTGACATAGTCCGAGACGCCCAGCTCGTAGGCGTGGCGCACAACGGTGTCGGCGTCCTCGCTCGAGATCATGATGACGGGGATGTCCTCGATCCAGTGGATGCGGTTCATCTCGCTCAGCACCGCAAAGCCGTCCATGACCGGCATGACGATGTCCAGCAGGATCAGCGCAATGCCGGTGCCGTACTGCTCCAGCATGGCCAGGCACTCTTTGCCGTTCGTCGCCTCCAGAATGTTGTAGTCGCTGCCCAGAATTTCCGCCAGAATGGCGCGGTTCATCTCGGAGTCGTCCACAATTAAAATGCTCTGGCGGGAATGGCTTTCGCGCCCGGCAGCGCTCAAAGCGCCGTCCCGGGCGTTGTCCTCGGTCACGACCATGTTTTTGCGGTTCTTGGCCTGGTACATCAGCTTGTCGGCGCGGGAGACTGCCTGCTCCACGGTCTCGCCGGGCTGCGTTATCACGCCGCCGATGCTGGAGGACAGCTGCAGACGGGAATACCCCGGCACGCTGGCGGCGTGCAGCTGCGCCCGGATGCGGTCCAGCTTGGCCAGGAACGCCGCGCGCTCAATGCCCGGCAGCACCAGCAGGAATTCATCGCCGCCGTAGCGGATGAGCACGTCCGATTTGCGGATGCTGGCGCGCACCACGTCAACGCAGGTGCGCAGCGCCGTGTCGCCGGCCTGATGGCCGTAGGTGTCGTTGATCAATTTAAAGTCGTCCAGGTCCAGCACGGCCACACCGGAGGGGTCGGTCTTGTCCTTGAGTGCGTCCTCAAAGTAGCGGCGGTTGTAGCTGTCGGTCAGTGCATCGTGGTAGAGCTTGGTGTGGTAGCTCGTGATGCTGTCCATCAGGCGGTCCCTGTTTTCGGGGTCAATGAGGGTCTCGCCGTCCAGCTTCTGGACCAGCTCCATGATACAGGGAACGCCGTCGACCTCGCGGTAGACGGCGGTGACCTGAAAGACCTCGCTGCCCATGTATTCCAGCTTGGTGCGCTGGCGGTGATCCTCCAGCACCTGCCGGGAGATACAGTTCCGGCAGGGGGTGTTTTTGCCCCAATAGCTGTAGCAGCTGCGACAGCTATTGACGGACTCCTCGCCGCCGACCTGCGCAGCATCCAGCAGCCGCACCACAGTAAAGATGGTGCGGTATTGGGCCATTTCCGTTTCGACCTGTTCTCTGGTCATAGTGCTTCCGCCTTTGTGTGAAGGAATGGGTAGATAAAAATTGTGTTACATATAAGAACATTATAGCATTGCAGGGCGTTTTTTGTCAATGTGGCAAAAGGGGCCCCCATGACCGCCCGGCAACGGATTGCCGTAGGGGGCAGCCTCCCCGCGGCCCTGTCCTACCCGCTGCCCGCCCCGCATATACATACCGCAGGAGGTACATGCCATGCGTCGGATCGGATTCTACTTATTTATAATGGCCGTCTTTCTGCTTGCGCCGCTGCTTGCACTGCCGCAAAAGGCTGTCCAGGCCCCCGCTGCGGTGCCGACCCCCACCCCAACCGCCGTCGCCCGGGCCGCCGCGCCCTACCGCGCTGTGTGGGTCAGCTATCTGGAATGGGAGCAGGTCGATTTCTCGTCGGCGGAGGCGTTCACGCAGGCAATCGGCACAATGCTGGACAATATACAGTCGATTGGCGCAACCGTCGTGCTGGCGCAGGTGCGGCCCTTCGGCGATGCGCTCTACCCCAGCGACTACTTCCCGTTCAGCCACCTCTGCACCGGCACGCAGGGGCAGGACCCCGGGTTTGACCCGCTGGCACTGCTGGTGGACGCCGCCCACGCGCGGGACTTACAGCTGGAAGCCTGGGTCAACCCTTACCGCATCCAGGCCGGGCAGACCCCGGCGCTGTGCGGCGCAAGCCCGGCGCGGCTGCACCCGGACTGGGTCAGGTACACCGACACCGGCGCGTATCTCGACCCCGCCAGCGCGGACGTGCGGCAGTACATTGCCGACGGGGTGGGGGAACTGTGCGCAAGGTACGCTGTGGACGGCATCCACTTTGACGACTATTTTTACCCCACCACCGACCCGGCCTTTGACGCGGCGGACTACGCGGCCAGCGGCAGCACACGGACGCAGGACGACTGGCGGCGGGAGAACGTGAACGCCCTGATGGAGCTTTGCCACGCCGCGGCCCGGCGGTACGGCGTGCGGTTCGGCGCAGCCCCGGCGGGCGACCCGGAACAGAACTACACCCTGCAATACAGCGACGCGGCCCGCTGGCTGCGGCAGGGGACTGTGGATTACCTGATGCCCCAGCTTTATTGGGGGCAGGAATATATAAAAAACGGCGATGCGTCGCACAGCTTTGCGCAGCTGGCCGCCGCGTGGGCCGCACTGCCCCGCGCGGCGGGCGTGAAGCTGTACGCCGGGCTGGGGGCCTACCGCGTCGGCGCAGGGGATGGGTCCGATGCCGGCTCCGAGTGGTTTTCCGGCCATGCGCTGGCCGACCAGCTTGCTTTGCTTGCCCGTTTAGGGGTGCAGGGCGCAGGGCTCTACCGCTACGGCAGCCTGTTTGCCAATTCCGACGCCCCGGCGCTGGCGGAAAGTGAAGCGGAGGCAATAAAAGGTGTCTGGCAGGGCTGACCGGAAAATCCGGCGCAGACTGTCGAAAAACTCTTGTAGGGGCGAGCATTGCTCGCCCGTGCCCGTTTGC
>OIAK01000644.1_pt1 | contig 15007 bp, 9 predicted proteins | sample 1580741 | NCBI WGS metagenome assembly OIAK01 (sample SAMEA3882521, study PRJEB24775) | human gut metagenome | biome: human-associated habitat; feature: intestine environment; material: feces | place: Netherlands | collected 2009/2010
GCGCCCGTCAGCGGGACACCTGCGGGCCGGGCATGCCCGGCCCCTACGCGGCATTTAATGCGTCGGCACAAACCCCAGAGGGTCTACTCTGCTGCCGTCCACGCGCAGCTCTAGGTGCAGATGATACCCGCCGCCCGCGCCGTAGACATTGCCGGTGTTGCCCACATACCCGAGCAGGTCGCCTTTCTGCACGGCGGCCCCCTGCGCCACGGCGATGCTGCTCATGTGGGCGTACAGGCTGTCGTACCGGTGGCCGTCGTCCGCGGTGCCGTGGCTGACCTGCACGCAGTTTCCGTAGCTGTTCATCGTCCGCGCGGCGCTGACGACACCGTCCGCAATCGCATAGATGGGCGTGCCGCCCGGCGCGGCAAAATCGGTGCCGCGGTGGGGGATGCCCCAGGGGTCCGGCTCGGCAAACTGCGTCGTGATGCGCCCGTAGCTGTCCAGCGGGCAGCGGAAGTTAAGGCTCGTCAGGTGCAGGTCCGCCGTTGTGTAGCGTCGGCTCTGCTCCCGCACATAGGCGTCCAGTGCGGCGGTGGCGTCCTCATACGCCTTTTTCGCGGCGTCGGTCACGGCGGCCTGTGCCTGGGCCGCGGCCTGCTGGGCGGTCAGTGTGCTGTTCGCGTCGAGCAGTGCGGCCTCCAGCGCGGTCTGCGTGTCGGCCAGCGCCGCCTGCTGCTGCTCAAGTGCCGCCTTGGCATCGGCGGCCTGCCGGGCGGCCTCGTCCGCTGCGGCGCGGGCCTGCTCCAGTGCGGCGGCCTCGGCGTCCAGCTCGGCCAGGACCGTGCTGTTCCGCGCGCTCATCTGCTGCAAAACCGCGTCGAACGTCAGCAGCTGGTACAGGCTTTTGGCCTGCGCCAGCAGCCAGACGGCTCCGCCGCCGTCCAGCCGCTGCATCGCGCGCAGCTGCTCACGGCAGACGGCCAGCCGCGCGTCGTACTCGGCCTGCTTGGCGTCCAGTGCGGCGCGGGCGGCGTCCGCCGCGGCCTGCCGCTCGTCCAAAACGGTCTGCGCATTTTGCACGGCGTCGGTCACGGCGGTAATTTGCCCGGCCAGCTCGGCGGCCTGCCCGGTCAGAGCGGCAACCTCGCTCTCGGTCTGCGTCTGTTCGTTTTGCAATTCTTCCAGGGCCGACTGTGCGGCTTCGTACTCCTGCCGCGTCTCGGTCTGCTTTTGCGTTAATTCGCCCTTTTTATCATCCGCGTAAGCGGTCAGGCCCGAAAAAAGGGTACAAAAAAGCAGCCCCGCCGCCAGAGCAGCGGCGGGGAAGTGCCTGTATTTCATCTTGTTACTCCGCTAATAGGGCAGTCCCGGTCAGGTCTGCGGGCGCGCTGTCCTGCCGTGCCTCAAAGTGCAGGTGCGGCCCGGTGGAATTGCCGGTGCTGCCCACATATCCCAAGACCTGGCATTGAACCACGGACTGCCCGGCAGAGACGAGCGACGACTTCAAGTGCTGATACTCCGTTTCCAGCCCGCCGCCGTGGTCAAGCACGACATAGTTGCCCTTTTCAGCATCGTAGTCGGCGGTGGTCACGATGCCATCGGCAACGGCGTAAACCTCCGCGCCCTCCTCAGCGGCAAAGTCAATGCCGGGGTGGCCGTTTTCGGGGTCATAGCCGCTGACCTGCGGCGGGGGCGCGACCGGCAGGGTAAAGAGCTCCACGCCGGAAAGGGCTGCGGCTCCATCGGCGGCAGTCACCTGGTCGGAACTCGCATTGCGCACAGCTTCGGCCAGGATTTCATCTGCCTTTTCCTGCGTCAGTTCGGCGGCATCGCTGCCGTCGTAGGCGGTAAAATAGCGCGGCTCCACCAGCGTGCCGTTGACATGCATCTCAAAATGGCAGGCGTTGCCGGTTGTGTAGCCGGTATGCCCCACGTACCCGATGACCTGACCGGCGGTCACGGTCTGCCCGGGCACAACGGCGCAGGACTTCATGTGGGCGTACAGCGTGACCCAGCGCAGCCCGTCGGCGTCGGTACCGTGGTCGATTTCCACAAAATTGCCCCAGCTGTAATGCTCCTGCGCGGCCAGCACAACACCGTCCGCGGCGGCGTAAATCTCGGTGCCCTCGGCGGCATGCAGGTCGTCGCCCCGGTGGCCGCTGTCCTTGCTCATGAAGCGGGAAATATATTTGTACTGCACCGGGCAGGCAAACCGCGGACTGTTGGCGGCGTCACTTAACGTCGGCAGCGTCGCGGCGGGCATGGCTGCGGGCGTCTCCGTGGGCGCAGGTGTCGGTGTCGGCGCTGCAGTCTCGGCAGTAGCGGCGGGCGGCTCCGGCGCGGCGTGGGACGCTTCCACCTGCGGGCGCACCATACAGGCTGTCACGCTGACGCCCACGGCCACGGCGCAGAGTGCCAGCGCCCCCGCGCCCAGACGGCGGTAGTGCAGCAGGTGCACAATGCGCTCCTTCACGCTGCCCTGCCCGAAGGCAAGACTTCCGGGTGCTCGGATGGGGCGTCCCTGCATGGCAAAATGCAGCAGGCTCTCACAGTAGGTGCTGCGCTCGGCCAGCGTGCAGCCCTGCACGGCTGCCTCGTCGCAGGCGGCCTCCATGTCATGCTCAAAGGCGCGCAAGGCCAGCCACGCCAGCGGATTGAACCAGTGCAGGCAGACGACGGCATAAAACAGCGGCTTCACCAGCGGGTCGCGGCGGCGGATGTGGGTCCGCTCATGCAGCAGCACAGCCTGCCGCGCCGGGCCTTGCAGGCTGTCCGGCAGGTAGATGCGCGGGCGCACAAAACCCAGTGTGAACGGCATGGGCACGCACGCCCCGCCGTAGCAGCCGTCGGGCGTTTTGCAGGCCAGCGCCACACAGCGCTTTAATTTCAGGTAGCCGACGGCCCCACGCACAGCCAGCACCAGCACACCGACCAGCCAGACCGCCGCCAGCGCGTGCCACGGCGTCAGCCGGGCGTACCAAGGCAGCGGGGCCGCAGCTGCGGCTGCGGCGGGGGCAGAGGGCAGCAGCGGCAGCTCGCCCAGCTCCTGCACGGTGTCGGCGGCAGCGGCCAGCGGGGCGCTCTCCGGGCGGGGCAGCTTCAGCGGGATGCCCCACGGCAGCACAAACCGCAGCCCTACGGCCAGCCACAGCCAGCACAGGAGCCGACTGGGCGCATGGGCGCGGCGTAGGGCCCTGCAGACCAGCCACGCCGCCAGCGCGGCCACACCGCCGCGGGCGCTCAACAGCAAAAAGGCAAGAACGGTACTGCGCATGGCTATTCCTCCTTATAGCGGGCGGCGTCGAGCAGTGCGCGGATCTCGGCGGCCTCGGCGTCGCTGATGGGTTTTGAGTTCAAAAACGCGGCCACGAACCGCGGCAGACTGCCGTCAAAGGTCTTGTCCACCACTGCGGCGCTCTCGGCCTGCTGGACGTCCTCCTTTTTAATAAGGCTCGTCACGCGGCCATCGGCGTTTTGCAGCACGCCGCGCTCACAGAGCTTTTTTAAAACGGTGTAGGTCGTGCTTTTTTTCCAGCCCAGCCCCTCGGCGGCCAGCGCGACCAACTGCCCGCTGGGCAGCGGCTCGTTGTCCCACACAAGGCAGGCAAAGCGGTATTCGCCGTCAGCAAGGCGAAGCGGTTCATGGTTCAGCATAGGGAAAACTCCTTTTGGTTTATTGCAATAGACCTGTCTCTGCCTATAGTCTACTACGATAGACCAAAAATGTCAATAAAAAATCCCCGCCGGTGGTGCACAGTGGGGGGCATCAAATCCGGAAATGGAATAAAAATTTATGTATTATTCGATGCTTTTGAAATTTTTATCCCTTATCCGTAATTTCTGAGTTCGCCCGCTGGGAAATTTCCATTATAATATAGGGAGTAAATTGAAAAGGAGTACCCAGCGATGCGAGCAATAAACCTGAAAACGAATCATCTTACCGCGCCCCTTGGCATGGATGCCGGGCCGCTGTTCTTGTCTTGGCAGTGCGTTGACGGCGTGCGCCAGACTGCCTATGAAATTGAACTGACCGCGAACGGCGAGACTGTTTGGCACAGCGGCAAGGTGCAGAGCGCCGCCGTGCACGCCGATGCCCCGACTGTGGGCGGCTCCCGCGTGCGTGGGTGCTGGTGCGTTCGCCTGTGGGACGAAAACGACACTCCCGGCGCGTGGAGTGAGGCGCACTTTGAAACGGGCTTGGCGCAAAGCGACTGGCAGGGTGAATGGGTAGACCCCGAAACGGAAGAAATCGACATTCCCGGGGATGATGCCATCAACGCCTTTGCCCGCCCCAACTGGGAGCGCAAGCAGGCGGAAAAAGAGGCCGCAGGCAAGGGCGCAGCCGAGCCGTACAAGCCCCATCGTCCGGCATCGTACCTGCGCAAAACCTTTACTGCAGCCAAGGGTGAAGCGCGGCTGTACATTACCGCCAAGGGGCTGTATGCGGTATGGCTGAACGGTGTGCGTGTCGGGAATATGGTTTTAGCCCCCGGCAGCTTTACCGGAAACAAGCACCTTGCGGCGCAAACCTACGATGTAACGCAATATTTGTGTGAAAGTGAAAACGAACTGCTGGTTGCCCTTGGTGACGGCTGGCACCGCAGCACAGGCGGCGTGGACGGTGACCGCGACTTGTTCGGTGATACGCTGGGCGTGCTGTTTCAGCTGGAGGTGAACGGCAAGCCGATCTGCGTTTCTGACGGCTCGATGCAGGCAACGCAGTGCGGGCCGATCCGCCAGAACGATATGCAGCAGGGCGAGGTCTATGACGCACGGTTCGAAGGCAGCTTGACCGGCTGGCACGGCGTGCGCGCCTACCGCGACGACCTGCCCATCACCGGTATGAATACCGTGCCGATTCTGGAACACGAAGCCTTCCCCGGCAAGCTGCTGCAAACGCCCAGCGGCGAGACCGTGCTGGACTTTGGGCAGAATATCGCCGGCTATGTGGAGATGGCGCTGACCGCCCGCGCCGGGCAAAAGGTCAATCTAACCTGCGGCGAAGCGCTGGACGAAAACGGCAACTTTACCCAGGAAAACTTCCAGGACCGTGCCCGCCACAAGGAGGGAGGCACCGCCCAGATGCTGGAGCTTGTCTGTAAAGAGGGGAAAAACCACTTCAAGCCCCACTTTACGATCATGGGCTTCCGCTACGCCAAGATCGAAACTGACGCCGATTTGACCGATGCCGTGTTTACTGCCCACGCCGTCTACTCCGATATGGCGGTGACAGGCAAATTTGCCTGCGGAAATGACGCGGTGAATCAGCTTGTCAAGAACAGCATTTGGAGCCAGAAGGGCAACTTCTGCGATATCCCCACCGACTGCCCGACCCGCGAACGCGCAGGCTGGACAGGGGATATGGGCGTGTTTATCGAAACCGGCCTGACCCTGATGGACTGCTACCCCGTGGCGGAAAAATGGCTGGCGGAGTGCCGCCTGAACCAGTACCCGGACGGGCGCATGGCGAACATTGCCCCGCCGAACGCCCGCCCCGGCTATATGACCCCGATGCTCTGCATGTCGGCAGGGTGGGGTGATGCGGCGATTCTGGTGCCGTATGCCCTGTACAAACGCACAGGTGACCGCAAAATTCTGGTGGACAACTACGAGATGATGCGGCGCTGGTACGGCTTTTTGCTGGGGCGCGCACAGCAGACAACCGATGAGCAGCAGGGCGGCGATTACGCCAAGTTCACCGTTTTAAACGGCATGGACTACGGCGAATGGTGCGAGCCGGGCATCACCCCCATGCAGGCGATGATGAACCCGCGCAAGAGCGTTGGCACGGCGTATCTGGCCTACTCCGGGCGCTTGCTGGCGGAAGTAGCGGAAGCACTGGGCAAGGCGGACGATGCCGCCAACTACTGCGGCACCGCCGCCAACGCGGTAAAAGCCTACCGCGCGGCATTTACCGAGAACGGCGTTATCAAGTCTGACCGCCAGTGCGAGTATGTCCGTGCCATTGCCTTTGCCCTGCTGGGTGAGGACGAAAGCAAAGCGGCTGCCGCAACGCTGAACCAGATGGTCATCGAGAACGGCTGCCACCTGAACACGGGCTTTTTGTCCACGCCGTTTTTGTGCGATGTGCTGGCAAAATACGGCTATACGGACACTGCCTACAAGCTGCTTTTGCAGCCCGACGCCCCCGGCTGGCTGTATGAGGTCGGCAAGGGTGCGACTACCGTATGGGAGACATGGACGGGCATTGACGAAAGCGGCAAGCCGCACGAATCCCTGAACCATTACAGCTACGGTGCCATCTGCGGCTGGCTGTTCGGCGGTGTGTGCGGCATCCGGTACGCGGACGGCACACTGACGATTGACCCGACGCCCGACAAATCGCTGGGCTGGGCAAAAGCCACCTACGATTCCCCAGCCGGGCGCATTGTAAGCGGCTGGCGGTATGACGGCGATGTGGTAACCTATGAGTTTGAGATCCCTGCCAATCTGACCGCCGATGTCACCCTGCCCGATGGGCGTAAGCTGACCCTTGCCCCCGGAAAGCACACAGTATAAACAGTATAATAGGAAAGCGCCTGCCCTGCCGTAAATTCTACGGCAGGGCAAACGCTGTTTTTGATAGACTGGAATTGATTTACTTCTTTTTGTCATTGAAGTAGATGATAAATGCACCCATTACTGCAATAGCAATGAGCAATCCAAACTCAAGCAAATTTCCTAAAAATTTAAGTCCTACGACCATACCTAAATAACCAACAATCAATGTAACGATTGCTGCCAAAATCGCTTTACCCATAGAATCACACATCCTTATCAAATTCCGATTTACTGCCCCAAGTATATCACACAAAAAACCAAATTTCAACGCAGGTAAAATAAATCCCCTGTCCTTTCGGGCAGGGGATTGCGGTTTAGCCATGCTGTTTGAGATATTCGGCGCTGAGTTGCAAACTCTTTATGGGGGAGTTATCCACCCAGTTGCGGTGGCTTTCCAGAATGACGGCATCTACGCCGACGGAAAGCGTCTGCGCCATCAGGCTGTCGAGGTCCATATTGCCGGTACCCAGCTCCATGCTGTCGGTTTTCAGAATCGGCGTTACGGCGCTGCCCGAAATGCGGGTGCCGCGGTCATTGATGTGCCACAGCTTCATGCGGGTTCCCAGACGCTGCATCCACGCAAGGGCGTTGGCGCCGCCCTCGGTAAACCAGTAGCTGTCAAACTCAAAGTTGACGAACTGCGGGTCGGTCTCCTCCAGCAAAATGTCGTAGGCACGCTTTTCAGCGTTCACATGGCGCAGCTCGCAGTTGTGGTTGTGGTAGAGCAGCTCCACGCCCTCGGCCTTCAGCGCCGCGCCCGCCTTGTTCAGCCGTGCGGCAAGGTCGTGCATCGTGGCTTCATCGCCGTAATCAAAGCGATACATACCCGTGATGACAACATACTTCGTGCCAAAGCTCTTGGCTTCGTCGGCCACGGCCTTGGCGTCGCGTTCCAGACTGCCCAAATCGGTGTGCAGGCTGATGACTTGCAACCCCGCTTCTTTGACCAAAGCGTGCCAGTCGAGGCTGCCGCCCTTGCCCACGGGCATGCCCGCCGCCTTGGTCAGCAGCCGCACCATAAAGCCGATGGGGTGGATCATAAATCCGCACAGCTCAATGCCGTCATAGCCTGCGGCTTTCATGGCGGCCAGCGTTTCCCGCGCCTGTGTTTCGTTTCCTAAAACGGTACCCAGCATAAATTGCTGGACTGCTTTTATGGGCATGGTTCAGCCCTCCATCTTGATGATTTTTCCCGTTGTGATGCCGTTTTCGTTGAAGCTGTCCACGCAGACATAATAGTCCTGCCCGGACATCAGCGTGGAAAGCGTGACCTCATCGGCATCATAGACAAGCCAGCTCTGGTACAGTTTATCCGGTGCAATGCCGTAGCGCACATTGCAGCCCTGCGCGTTTTCAAGGTGCTGCCAGCTGATTTTGCCGTCCAGCGCATCCACGCGCACGGCCTTGGCATCAGCCTGGGCGGGGCAATCGCCCTCGCCGTTGCCGAACACCCGCAGCCCGCTAATGCGCAAAGCCTGCCCGTAAGGCAACTCGCCGCCCGTCACGCGGATATACCGCGCACGGATGCCGTCCGCGTATTCATAATAGCCGTTGGAGCATTCGCGGGCGACATCCTCGCGCAGTGTCCACACCTTGCCGTCCAAGCTGGTTTCCACGGTGTAATGCGAAATCTGCGGGCGGGTTTCGATGTGGCGGGTCTTGCGGTCATCGCCGTAGCTGTCGGCGGGGAAGTCCACCGCCAGCGCTTCGTCCGCCATATTGACCTGAACCGCCCGCACATCGCAGTCGCGGCCTAAATCCACACACAGCCACTCGCCGGGCTGGTCGCTGCCCGCGCTCCACCAGCGGCGGCAATCCTCGTCCACGGCATTCACCGGGTCGCTGCCCTCGGCGGTGGAGGATACGGTCACGGTCTTGCGGTAGCTGAGCAGCATCCACTTGGGCTGCTGGCTGGCGGCGTCAAATTTGCCTGCCGGGATTTCATGCGGGTAGTCGGCAAAATTCTGGTTGCAGTAGAGCACGCCGTCCTTGTCAAACCCGGCAGGGAACAGACCCACGCGGCGCTCAAAGTCGTGGTTGACCGAAATGCGCATCGTGGATGCGTGCCAGTAGTTGCCGTACTTGTCGGCAATGGTGCTGCCGTGTCCGGCACCCGTCATAAACCCGCCCGGCTTGGCGGAAAACGGGTTGGACGCCTGCAGCGTGAACGGTCCCAGCGGGGACTTGGATGTGTACACGCCGTCGGCGTAGGTGTTGTACTGGGTGCCGGGGCAGGCGTACTGCAAATAGTACGTTCCGTTGTGCTTTGTCATAAACGCACCCTCGATATAGGGCTTGTCGACAGCGTTAAACATGGCGGTCAGAACCTCGGCGTTCAGCCCCGGCATCTGCGCCATCTGGGGCGGCAGCTCCAGCTTGCCGGTTGCTTCGTTATAGAACGGCTTCATGGACTTGTAAAGCACGCTGCTCTCTTTATCCACAATACCGTTGTTGCCGGGGCGCTCATAGCCAAGCTCTTTTTCACGGCCGAAGATCAGTTCTTTCTTTTCCCCGATGGGCGTCATTGTCTCCGGGTCAAGCTCCACGCCCCAGATGGGGGACATGTTGGAGCAGCCCCAGTAGAAGTACACGCGGCCGTCGTCATCGCAGAACATATCGGGGTCCCAGAAGTCGAACGGGGCGCTGACCTCGGTAAACGGCTCGGTCAGCGGGTCGGAGGTGCGCAGAATCGGGCAGTTACGCCCCTTGCGGCTGGCAGAAAAATAGAGATACCCGCCGACCTGACGCACATCGGGGGCGTAGTCGTAAATCAGCAAATCGGGGTCGGCGTGGAAGTCCCAGTGCAGCAGGTCGTCAGAATACCAGAACCCCGCCGACATCGAGACGAACAGATAATATTTATTTTTAAAGTAGACCAGTGTCGGGTCTGCGCCCTCGCGGAAGCCCGCGATGCGCTCACCCTCCTTCATGTGCTGGTAGCGGTAGCCCAGATCCAAGGGGTTGCAGTAGGTTTTCATCGTATTATACCTCCTTTTTGATGCCCTGCAAAACGCGGTTCAGCTGGCGTATGCTCTCGGCATCTGCGCCTGCCTGCTTGAGCATACTCTCCACGGTCATGCGCTGCATGGCGCGCTCCATCATGGCAACCAGCGCCGGATTATCTTTTACGGCGGCGGCTACATCACCGCGGGCGGCAGCCGCCTTGTCGGTGATGGCCTTCAAGACAGGCCCCACCTTGGCGTCTGCCATGGCTGCGGCCATATTGTCCTTGACGCTCCAGCAGGTTTCGTCCAGCTCACCGTCAAACCAGTTGTTCACGACCTGACGGTTGGACATAGCGTAAGCGGGGTTCGGCTCGGCAGCCTTGTTGACCAGAATCACGCTGGAATACGCCCCCGCGCGGGCCTCAATGCTGTGCTTGCCGGTGATGGGCACATTGAAAACAAACACTTTGTCGCCTTTTTTCGTTTCGACCAGGTGTCCGTCCTTGTACAGCGAAACCTCCGGCAGGTTGGAGTATACTCTGACCTCGGTCACATCCTCCGTGCGGTCCACATAGCGGCTGCCGCAGGTATGTACAAAGGGCTGCTTGCTCCAGTAGGCCTTGTACAGGTAGAAGGCGTCCTTCTTGATTTTGCGGTCAAAGGTGACAAGTCCCTTTTGGTTCTCGCCGTTTTTGCCGCCCTCGTCGCGCCCGTCGGCGGCAAAGTCGAACATATTCCAGACATGGGTCGCCCACAGCCACGGGCGGTCAGCAATCATTTTTGCCATGTGCTCGTGATAGACGCACTGGTAGGTTTCGGTATAGTCGCCCTTTTCGGGGTGGGCGCTCTGATAGGCGGGGTTGGCGTCCGCGCCGTACTCCGAAAAACCGATGCAGCGGTCTGGGTATTTGGCGTGGTAGGTATCAAAAAAGTCATCGTTCTGGTCCAGTTCGCCCAGGTACCAGCCAAAATACAGATTGTAGCTGTTCACATCGGGAATTTCCAGAATCGGGCTGGTGATTTCCAGCATAAAGACGTTCGCCATTGTGGTCGGACGGGTCGGGTCAAGGCGGTGCGCCAGTTCGTTCAAGGCGCGGTGGTTTTCCAGCAGCTCCTCATTGACAGCCGACGCAGCGGTAATTTCGTTGGACAGTCCCCAAACAGCAATGCAGGGGTGGTTGTAGTTCTGGACGATGAGTTCTTCCATCTGGGTCAGCGTGTTGGCGCGCCCGTTGTGCATGTGCATCGTGATGTAGGGAATTTCCGCCCAAATCACGACACCCTTTTCGTCGCACAGATCATAGAACGCTTGCGCGTGCTGGTAGTGGGCAAGGCGGATGGTGTTGGCGCCCATTTCAAGGATCAGCGCCATGTCCTCCTCCATCATCTCTTTGGTGATGGCCACACCCGCGCCCTTGCGGTCCTGATGGCGGGAAACACCGCGCAGGGGATAGGAGCGCCCGTTCAGGATAAAGCCCTTCTGCGGGTCAATTTCAAACTTGCGGCAGCCGAAGCGGGCGGTCTCGGTCTCGCCATTGTCCAGATGCGCAGTCACGGTGTAGAGATACGGGTCATCAAGACCGTCCCACAGGCGGGCATGCTCCAGCGTGAACACGGCTCTGGCGGTGCCGTCCTTGACGGCACCGCTCGTCTGCTGGCCATCCAGTGTGAAGGTGACACTTTCGGCACCCACCACAGCGGCCTCCACCGTCACTTCACAGCGGCGGGCGTCGAGGTCCGTGACAATCGGCGTGACCCTGACAGGCACCGCGCCGTTTTCAGCAAGGGCAAAATGAGCAGCGGGCACAACATGCAGTGTTACATCGCGGTAAATGCCGCCGTAGAAGGTGAAATCGGCTTTTTGCGGGTAGACGGTGTCGTTGTCGCTGTTGTCCACATTCACGCGCAGCAGGTTGCTGCCGTTGCGCAGCGCATCGGTAATGTCCACGCAAAATGCAGAATAGCCGCCCTTATGCTCAGCGAGCTTTTGCTCGTTCAGATAGACCTCGGCGGTCATGGCAACGGCGTCAAACTGCAAAACGGCGCGTCCGTTTTCCGGCAGGACGATGTCAGGCAGCACGGTGGTGTAGCAGCAGGTGCCGCGGTAGTAGTCATTGCCACCGTCCTGCCCGTCGATGGCGTTCCAGGTGTGGGGCAGGGTGACGGGTTCGTCGTGCCCTTCTTTGGAAAAAATCCAGTTCTGGTTCAAAAGAATTGTCTTGCTCATAACATGACTCCTTATGTGTGGATTTAACTTCAAAGAGCCGAAAGGGCTGCAAACCCTTTCGGCTTTTGTGGGATGGGCTTACTGAAGCTGCTCTTTATAGAACTCGGACTGCGCAGCGGCCTTCTTCTCGGCAATGCGCTTTTGGACGTTGACCATTTCCTCCTTGGTCAGCGGGCAGCTGCGCATGGCAATCAAGGTAATGACCCAGCCGATGATAGGCAGACCGAACTTGAGTGCCATGGTCATCCAGAAGATGGCCGGGGTGGAAGGATCCGTGGGCTGGGGCATCGTGGTGGTGTAGCCCAGCAGCGCCACAGCGCCGGTGGCGATGACGGCGGCAAAAGAGGTGATGAGCTTATCCACCAAGCTGTAGGTGCCGGAGACAACGGCGGGGATATAACGCCCGCTGCGGTCCAGCTCAAAGTCAATGGCATCCGCCATGTACGAGGTGTTGGAGGTGGTGATGCACATGTTGGAGCCGTTCTGCAAAAGGGTCAGCACCACATAGATAATCATGGCCGGGCTGCCCATGACGCCGATCTGCTTGGGGTCAATGACAATGAAGAACACGACCAGAACAGCGGTGATGACCATGCTGATGCAGGTAAAGTTGACAATGCCCTTTTTGCTGCCGTGCTTGCCGACATACTTGGCACCGAACGCTGCAAAGAAGATGGAGGGAACCATGCTGATAACAGTCAGGATCGTGGCAAGACCCATGTTGCCGATGATAATGCCGCTGAGAAGTGTGCCGATGATCGCCTGGCTGCCGACCTGCTGGGCCAGCTTATCAGAAGCATTGGAGGCAATGTAGCACTGCAGGGGCCTGTTGTGCTTCAGAACCTCCACAACATCCGCCATCTTCAGCGGTTCGGACTTTTTGGTGCCGACAAAGTTCTCGGGCTTATCGAAAGCGGAAACGCCGAGGCAGACCAGCAGGATGCCGATGGCGGCAACGATCAGGGTGATATTGCAGGCAGCGGTCAGAAATGCCTGGTTGTAGGTGCCGCCGCACTTGGGCAGCAGCACAACATTCAGAACCATGGACATAACCATGGGAACCATGTAGTTGAATACCGTGGTCCAGACGCCGATGGTCGGGCGCTGGCGCGGATCATTCGTCATGATGGCGGGAATGGTCTGCGCAGTCATGTTGGTGATGGTGTAGCCGATGATGTAAACAATGTACAGCAGGGCAAACACCGGCAGGCCCAGCCCTTTGGACGAGAAGCCGGTGAACATTCCGTAGAGGGCGAGTGCCTCGATCAGGAAGCCGGCAACCATCAGGATGCGCAGCTTGCCGAACTTGGTGTTGACGCGGTCATAGACAAAGGCAAGCAGGGGATCGGTGATGCCGTCCAGAATACGGGAGCAGGTCAGAATAATGCCAACGGCAGCGGTCGTGATGCCGTAGCCGATGCTGGCGGAATAACTCGCCATGCCGATGAGGGAATAGACGCTCATACCGACAAGACCGTTGCAGGCATAGCAGATGATTTGCCAAAGCTTGGCGCGGCGGTATTGTACGCCGTCAACTTCTGAAGCAGTGGGTTTCTTTTTGAACATTTTGTTTTCCTCCTAAAAATTCCGCGGTGGTTTTTCTCACTGACACCACTATACCAGAAGCAAAACGGCAGCAGGGGATAAAAATCAGCAGATGAGGAACAAAAATTCGCGCATTATTTCAAGCAACACGAAATATTGTCCCGCTTTGTTAAATAATACCCTCACGACTTGCGCTTGTTATGGTATGATACAGGTACAGAAGTCAGACTGTCGAAAAACGCTTGTAGGGGAGAGCATTGCTCGCCCGTGCCCGTTTGCCTTGCAAAAAAACTGCCCCGGAAAATGCGTTGCTGCGGTAAGTTGGCGGGCGACCAATGGTCGCCCCTACGCACGCAATAAGGCAAGAATGCAATTTATTGACGGTCTGAGAAGTTTCTTGATTTGCTTTAGACAGCACAGGTAAGGAGAAAATTATGCAGAAATTTGAAAAAGGTTTCTTTGTCGGCGCGGCCACTGCCGCCCATCAGGTCGAGGGCAACAACATTCATTCCGACTACTGGGCACAAGAGCAGCTGCCCCACACCAGCTTTGCTGAGCCGAGCGGCATTGCCTGCGACCATTATAATCGGTATGAGGAAGATATTCGACTGCTGGCGGACGCCGGGCTGAACGCCTACCGCTTTTCCATCGAGTGGGCGCGCATCGAGCCGGAGGAGGGTAAGTTTGACCCCGCCGAGATCGAGCATTACCGCAAGGTCATTGCCTGCTGCAAGGCGCACGGCGTGGAACCCGTTGTGACGCTGCTGCACTTCACCAGCCCCAAGTGGCTGATTGCCATGGGCGGCTGGGAGGCAGAATCCACGGTCGAATACTTCAAGCGCTATGTCAGCTATGTGATGGAGCAACTGGGTAGTGAGCTGCACTACATCTGCACCATCAATGAGGCCAACATGGGCCTGCAGCTGGCGGCGATCTCCAAGCGGTTCCGCCTGATGGCAGAGCAGGCCGCCAAGGCGGCTGCCAGTAAAGGCAAATCCGCCGAAGGCAGCGTACAGGTGGGCATGAACTTCCAGAAGATGATGGAGAACATGAAGTACGCTGCCGCTGAAAACGCCGCTGTGTTCGGTACGCCGCAGCCGAAAATTTTCGTCAGCGAGCGCACGCCGGAGGGCGATCTGCTGGTTCTGCGCGCTCACGCCGCCGCGCGGGAGGCCATCAAGGCAATCTGCCCCGAGGTCAAGGTCGGTCTGACCCTCTCGCTGCATGACCTGCAGGCCCAGCCGGGCGGCGAAGCCTTTGCCGCCGCTGCGTGGGAGGAAGAGTTCACCCACTATCTTCCTTATATTAAGGAGGATGACTTCCTCGGTGTGCAGAACTACACTCGCACGCTGTACGGTGCGCAGGGGCAGTTGCCCGCACCGCAGGGGGCCGAGCTGACCCAGATGGACTACGAGTTTTATCCGCAGGCATTGGAAAATGTCATCCGCAAGGTGGCTGCCGACTTTAAGGGCGACTTGATCGTGACCGAAAACGGCATTGCTACCGCTGATGATACGCGCCGCGTGGCGTTTATCGAGGCAGCCTTGGCGGGCGTGCAGCACTGCATCGCCGATGGTATCCCGGTCAAGGGGTACTTCCACTGGAGCCTGATGGATAACTTTGAGTGGCAGAAGGGCTATGCCATGAACTTTGGCCTGATCGCCGTGAACCGCGAAACGATGGAGCGCACCCCGAAGCCCAGCCTTGCGGTGCTGGGCGAATACGCCAACGCCTAAGGCAACACCGCATAATTCCCGCCTTACGGCTTAAGCACCGCTCCGGCGGC
>OIAK01000648.1_pt1 | contig 14940 bp, 15 predicted proteins | sample 1580741 | NCBI WGS metagenome assembly OIAK01 (sample SAMEA3882521, study PRJEB24775) | human gut metagenome | biome: human-associated habitat; feature: intestine environment; material: feces | place: Netherlands | collected 2009/2010
CGTTTTTTCCCCTTGCGGATCGCCCGCCATATCTCCTTATTATATGCACTCTTCATCAGTATCCCTGCCTTTCTCTTCTGCCCCGCTACCAATCGATCTCCGAGATCGGCGTAGGGTGCGCATTGCAGGTAATCTCTGTCACCTTTCCGCTCTTAAAGCGGATCAGGCGGTCAGCCATCGGTGCCAGCGCAGAGTTGTGCGTAATCAGAAGTACCGTAATCCCATCGTTCCGGCAGGTATCCTGCAGCAGCTTTAAGATCGCTTTTCCCGTCACATAATCGAGCGCGCCGGTCGGCTCATCGCAGAGCAGCAGTTTCGGATTCTTCGCCAGCGCACGCGCAATCGCCACACGCTGCTGCTCTCCGCCCGAAAGCTGCGCCGGGAAGTTATTCATTCTCTCTTCCAGCCCAACCTCCGCAAGCACCTCCGACGCATCCAGCGGATGCTTACAAATCTGCATCGCCAGCTCCACATTCTCGAGCGCCGTCAGGTTCTGCATCAGATTATAAAACTGAAAAACAAATCCAATATCCTCCCGCCGGTACTGGATCAGCTTCTTGCCGCGGTACTTACTGATCTCCGCCCCGTCCACCAACACCTTTCCTGAAGTCGCTGTGTCCATTCCGCCTAAAATATTCAGCACCGTCGTCTTACCCGCACCGCTCGGTCCAACAACAATCACAAACTCACCCTTTTCCACATCAAAGCTGATCCCATCCGCAGCCTTGATGGTAATCTCACCCATTTGATAGGTCTTTGTTACATCCTGAAGACTCACATATCCCGCCATGCCGCCGTGTTCCTCCTATGCAAAAAATCGATATTTCCTATTTCTTTTATTGTATCAATCTACAGCCGCGGCGGCTAGTCCTAAGTGGGCGAATTTACTGTTTTTTTATAAATGGCATCCCCCCCTTATTTCAATACTGCCCTGATCATACATCTTATCCCAACCAGAATAATCACCACCTCCTGTAATCTCTGTGCCATCTCCATCGCAGCCATGCCCTCTGCTGCCTTCCCGTTCAAAAATATTTCCAGAACGCATCATCCTCTGTCACTCTCCTCTCAAATCTTAACCACTCCTCCCAGGCCGCCTACCAGACGTGCGAACGCCTCTTCCAATTTGCCGCATCTTTTTCCACAGAAACTCACACAAGTTTGACAATTTATGATACACTAAGCTAAGTGACATCAATTCTGAATGTTCTGTGCTCTGCCGCAGATTTTTCGGAACTGAAATTGACTTTTCGATGCATAAACCAAACGATTTGTGGCATACGAAGAAAGGAATTCTTATGAAAATTATCTTTATCCGCCACGGCGAACCGAATTATGAGATTGATTCGCTGACTGAAAAGGGCTGGCGTGAGGCTGAGCTGCTTTCGAAGCGAACGGCGAAATGGAACGTCACCGATTTTTACTGCTCGCCGCTCGGACGTGCGAAGGATACGGCTTCTTTCACACTGAAAAACGCGGATCGCGAAGCCAAAATTCTTCCATGGCTGCGCGAATTTGATGCGCCTGTCATTGACCCGGAAACCGGGAAGCGCCGGATTCCGTGGGATTTTCTGCCGGATGTACTCGACGCAAACCGGGATCTCTATGACAATCATCTCTGGACGAAAAATCCGATCATGCAAACCGGAAATATGGACGAAAATTACCGTTTTGTGACCGACGGACTCGATACGCTGCTTGCACACTACGGCTATGTACGGGACGGCTATCGCTATCATGCCTCTGATGAGACGAACCGCGAGGCTGTCATCGTCTGCTTCTGTCATCTCGGCGTTACCTGCGTGGCACTGTCCCACTTGCTGAATATGACACCAACCCAGCTCTGGCAGGGTATGTTTCTGGCGCCGACTTCTGTCACAATCGTCGGAAGTGAGGAACGCAAACCGGGCGAAGTGTACTTCCGCTGCCAGACTGTTGGCGACGTACACCATCTGCTGACTGCAGGCGAGCCGGTTTCGTACTATGGATCGTTTAACGATCCATTCCAGTTTTAAACTTTACAAAAAGGGAGTTTTTTATCATGAATGAAGCAAAATTAAGAGAATACGCAAAGCTGATCGTAAAAATCGGCGCAAATGTACAGAAAGGACAGCGTGTCCGTCTGCAGGCCGGTGTGGATCAGGTTCTGCTTGCTACCATGGTCACGGAAGAGTGTTACAAAGCCGGTGCAAGCTATGTTGAGCTGATCTGGGAGTGTGGTCCGATTAACAAGCTGAGTTATCAGTACGCCACAGCCGAAACACTCGGTACGGTTCAGAATTGGGAGGAGGAGCGCCTCAAACAGATGACCGTAGATCTTCCGGTCCGCATTTTCATTGACTCCTCCGATCCGGATGAGCTTGCCGGCATCTCTGCCGATCTGCTCTCTACCGTCCGTCAGATGCGCGGGAAAGTAACGAAAAAATACCGCGATCAGCTCGACGGAAAACATCAGTGGCTGATCGTTGCCGCTCCGTCACCGGCATGGGCCAGAAAAGTATTCCCGGGCGAGCCGGAGGATATTGCGGTTGAGAAGCTGTGGAATGCTATTTTTGATTGCCTGTATTTAAAAGAAGGCGAAGATGTTGAAAAAATCTGGCAGGCACACTGTGACCGCATGACCCAAAAAGCCAACTGGCTGAATGAACAGGCGTTCCGCAAACTGCATTATACCAGCAAAAACGGCACCGATTTCACAGTTGAACTGATTCCGGACGCAAAGTGGAGCGGCGCTGGTGATATCAACCATATGAACAATACCTTCTATGTCCCGAATATGCCGACCGAAGAAGTTTTCACCAGCCCGATGCGCGGCAAATGTGAAGGCCGCCTCGTTTCCACCAAACCGTTAAGCTGGTCCGGCCAGGTTATCAACAACTTTACCGTTGATTTTAAGGACGGAAAGGTTGTCGACTGCCACGCAGAACAGGGCGAAGAGGTTCTGAAGAAAATGTTCGCGATGGATGAGGGCGCCGCGATGCTCGGCGAGGTTGCACTCGTTCCGAAGGAGTCCCCGATCAACCAGTCCGGTCTGATGTTCTTTAACACTCTGTTCGACGAGAACGCATGCTGCCACGTTGCCGCCGGCGCCGGCTTTTCCGAGGTGCTGGACGGATTTATGGATATGAGTGATGAAGAAATCCTCGCAAAAGGTATCAACGATTCCCTGATCCACGTTGACTTTATGGTTGGATCGGATGACCTGCATATCGTGGGTATTCACGAAGACGGAAGCGAGACCGATGTCTTTGTAAACGGCACCTGGGCTGAGTAATCTGAATAATCATCGCCCCATTCTTTCCATCACTTTGCAAAACACCACCGCCGCAATCGTACTCGCAGCCGTCGCAGCAAGCGCCGGTCCGACAATTGCTGTTGGGTGGACGCTGCCGTACTGACTGCGGTACGCAATGATGTTGACGGGGATGAGCTGCAGAGAAGAAATATTTAAAATCAAAAACGTACACATTTCCCGGTTTGCGGTTCCTTCTGGAACTGCGGCCGGGTTTCTCATTTTCCGCCGCTCTTCCTCCAGCTCCTCAAACCGCTCCATCGCCGCAAGCCCCGGCGGCGTCGCAGCCGCGCCGAGTCCAAACACATTACAGATCATATTCATCCCCGCCGCCCGCATCGCAGGATGGTCTTCCGGCACTTCCGGAAACAGAAACCGCATCACCGGCCCCATTCGTTTCACCAGCCCGTCAATCACTCCCGCCTTCTTCGCAATCTCCATCAGCCCTGCCCAGAACCACGTCACCCCAACCAGCGAAACCGCCAGAACCACCGCCTCCCTCGAAGCCTGAATCACCCCATCCGTCACCTCCGGCATCCGTCCCTGCAGCGCGCCATATGCGATTCCGAGAAGCAGCATGGAACTCCATAGAATGTTCATTGCATCACCTGACTAAAAAGATCTTTATAAAAATATGCTGACTTTATATTTTCCATGATTCGAAACTCAAGTATACACCATAATCCCACAAATTTTTATTATGCCGTCGTTTTATAATGCTTTCTAAAATTGATATTTTAGTTTTATACGTATATAATAATAAACATTATAAGGGTGGTGTTTTAAAATGAAGAAATGAGACCTGCATTCAGTGCCTGCTATGAATAATATAATGTGATATATAATTACCGGTCAACACACAGATTTTTCCGTGCATTGGCCGGTAATTTTTTCATTTAAAAATCAGTTTCCTGTCTTCCCTTTTCTCATATAAGGATTTCGATACAGTGAAATCACAAGCTCCGCAGCCATGAAGCACCAGATGATCGGTTCGCACCAGATTACGGCGCTGTAGTGGTAGCGTGGAATGAATACCATGGCAAAGATAATCTTTCCAAACAGCTCAATAAAGCTCGACAGCAACGGCAGAATTTTCTCTCCGAGTGCCTGCAGTGCCAGACGGCTGCAGTTGACAAGACCAAGGGCGAAGAAAAACGGGATGGCTACGCGGAGGTAGCGGGCTCCGTTTCCGAGGACGGTCGGGTCGGATGAACCAGAGATCAGGTGTACCATGGTTGGTGCAAGCGGGGTGACGATTACAATCAGGCACGCGGTTACGCTGAAGCAGAAAATGTAAGCGTAACGGATGCCTTTCCGCACGCGCTCCCAGTTGTCTGCGCCGCGGTTCTGTGCAACGTAAGTGTTGACGGCCTGCGCCATGGAGGAAAGCGGCATCATGGAGAACGAAAACAGCTTTCTCGCAGCGGTATGTCCGGCGATAGTTTCATATCCGAGGCTGTTGATGCCCGGCTGCAGAACGATCGAACCGACATAAATGATACTGCTCATGAATCCCATTGAAAATCCCTGCGCCAGCAGATCTGCGTACAGTCCGCGGTCCAGCGCGAAGTGGCGTTTTTCCGGAAGCAGGATTTTCGCTTTCGTAACAATATAAATCAGGCAGAGCACAACGGAAATGCCCTGTGCAATGACGGTTGCAATCGCGGCACCCCGGACACCCATGCCGAAGGTGCGGATAAACAGCAGATCGAGCACGATGTTCACCAGCGATGAAAAGATCAGGAACACAAGCGGCATGAAGCTGTTGCCGATCGCCCGCAGCAGGCCGGAGCACAGGTTGTAGGCGAACATGACGAACAGGAAAATCGAGAGAATCGAAATATAGCTGTAGGATTCCTCAAGAATCTCCGCCGGTGTTTTCAGCAGGCGCAGCAGCGGATGCATGAAGATCGTCGCCAGAATGGTAACTACCAGTGTCACGGCAACGCCGATGACGATACAGGATGCGACCGATTTTTTCATCCGGTCCGTCTCCTGCCGTCCAAAGCAGCGCGCCGTGACGATCGCAAGACCGTTTCCGACGCCGAACGTAAATCCGGTCATCATCTCATAGATGGATGAGCAGGCACCCATCGCCGCAATCGATGAGTCGCCGAGTGTATAGCCGACGATCAGGGTATCCATCGTGTTGTAAATCTGCTGAAACACGCGGGACGCCATGATCGGCAGGGCAAAAAGCAGCAGAGATTTCAGGATCGGGCCGTGAAGCAGATCGACCTGAGAACTCCGCCGGGTTTGTGTCTGTGACATAAAAAAATTCCTCCCTCTAAGTATAATGCATTGTTACCATTATATCAGAAGAGAGGAATTACCGGGCAGATAAAATACCCAAAACCATAAAAAAATACAATAATACAAAACTTTTACGGATTTTCGTCAATGATCGTGCATGTTCCGCCTTTTTCTTCGAAGTAATCCTGCATCTGCGCCGACAGCACATTCACATCCTCGTACTGCTCCGGCCGCACATGGTTCGAAATCCAGGCATCGCCGCCCTCGTACAGGATCTGATACTGACTGTTATAGGAAGCTTCATATACATATGATTCCCCGTCGAGCGTGCATTCATAACGAACCGTGCGAAGCGACGCTTCATCCCGCAGCTGTGATTCCGTGTACACCCGAAGTCCGATCGCCGCTCCAATCAGAACAAAGATCGCCGCAAACACACCAACAAACGCATACCGGATCACTTTCCGTCTCCGCACTGCCTGCTGCACCAGCTGATCATTTAAGACCGCAAGCTGCTGTGCAATCTCATTCAGTTCCGAAGGCTGCTCCTCCTCTACTTCCAGCCCGCCGCCCAGCAGCACACTCACCGGCACCTCAAACAGCTCCGCCATCGTTTCCTGGGAATATCCTTTTTTCTTTCGCAGTATTTTGATGTTATCACTCAGCATAACTGTGTCCTCCGCGTATTTGATGGGCCTATCATACGACAAAAACTGGCGTTGCGGCAAGCAACAAAAAATAACACGGCAAATTAGGTTGTATTTATCCTAAGATTTATATATACTATAGAAAAAAGTCTTAAGGAGGTACCCAAAATGACTATCGACACAAAAACTTTAATTTCCATTTCCGAAGCAAACCAAAATTTTTCCAAAGTCGCCCGCCTGGTAGACGAATGTGGTTCCGCTGTGATTCTGAAAAATAACGTTCCAAGATATCTTGTCATCGACTTCAGCAAAGCCGAGCAGGAAACCACTGCATCCGACGAGGATGTGTTAAGCATCTCAAAACGCCTGATGGAACAAAACAAAGAAGCATACGAGGTTCTTGCTAAATGAAAAGACTGAGTAAAAAGCAAATTCTCATGCTGCATACTCAGTTGATTCAGCAAACTGGCGGAAGCGACGGAGTCAGAGATTACAATCTGCTGGACTCCGCTCTCGAAACGCCTTTCCAGTCCTTCGGCGGAGAAGACTTGTACCCCACCCTGCAGGCAAAAGCCGCAAGACTGGGCTATGGCCTGATCAAAAATCATTGTATGATTCTTTCCCCAGCAAATACTGATAAATATCCCTCTTCGTCACCCCGCGGTCCTTCGCCACGAGTTTCATCGCTTCTTTTCTTGCAATCCCCTGATCTTCATACCGTTTCATATGTTCTTCGATCGAAATCTCCTCAAACGCTGCCTTCGCCTCGTCCTCGATTTCTTTCTGGCTTCTGCCCTCGATGACAAGAACGCATTCGCCTTTCGGATCTTCCTGTTCGTAGCGGGTGATGGCATCTTCAATCGTGGTCTGCCATGCCGTCTCGTGTTTCTTGGTCAGTTCCCGGCAGAGTGTCAGCCGCCGGTTGCCAAGCGTCTCCAGCAGCTCCCGCAGCGTTTTCAGCAGATGATGCGGCGCCTCGTACACGATCATGGTTCGTGTCTCGTTTTTCAGCCGCTCCAGCGCCAGTTTATGTTCTTTTTTATCCGGCGGAAGAAACGCTTCAAACACAAATCTTCTCGTCGAAAGTCCCGACAGCGTCAGTGCCGTTACACACGCACACGCCCCCGGCAGACTCGTCACTTCGATTCCGGCTTCGTATGCCATTTTCACCAGCTCCTCCCCCGGGTCTGAGATTCCCGGTGTTCCGGCATCGGTGATAAGGGCAATGTTCGTTCCCGCCAGCAGCTTCTGCACCAGCTCGCGGCCCTTGTCGTATTTGTTGTATTCATGGTAACTCGTCATCGGCGTATGAATCTCAAAATGGTTCAGCAGCTTAATGCTGTTTCTCGTATCCTCCGCCGCGATCAGATCGACCTCCTGCAGAATGCGGATTGCACGGAAGGTCATGTCCTCCAGATTTCCAATTGGTGTTGCACACAAATATAATTTTCCTGCCATGTTCTTATCTCCCGTCTCCATATAATTCCCGGATGTCCTTTGTATACACGCCCGGCGTCTCATACACAATCAGCGGTTTCTCCACGGTAATTCTCGGATTCCCGCCTTTCATCGCCTCGATCAGCACCATGTTCGGCTCCTTGTCCACAAACGGATAAACGAGCTGCATCCTTTTTGGTTCCAGATGATATTTTTTCAGCGTCGAAAAAATCTCCGCCAGCCGGAACGGCCGGTGCACCAGATAGAACCGTCCTTTCGTCTTTAAAACCGCCGATGCCTCTTTCGCAATATCATCAAACGAGCACAGCACCTCATGCCGCGCAATCGTCTTCGCCTCAAGCGCATTCGTCAGCCCGTGCTGCCCCGTCATGTACGGCGGATTGCACGTTACCACATCAAACACTTCTTTTCCAAACTGCTGCGATGCCGTCTTCACATCTCCCTGGAAAATCTCAACATCATTTTCCAAATGATTGTACCGCACACTCCGCTGTGCCATCTCGGCACTGTACTCCTGAATTTCCAGCCCGGAAAAATGCTCGCCGTTTGTCTTCGCCTTCAGCAGAATCGGCACAATTCCCGATCCCGTGCAGAAATCCATCGCCCGCTCCCCGCGCTTCACCTTCGCGTAGGATGCCAGCAGCACCGCGTCAATGCCATAGCAGAAAAGGGATGGATTCTGTATCATCCAGTAACCGTTCTGCAGATCATCGAGCCGCTCACCCGGCTTCAAAAATTCTTCTTTTCTATCCAATGAAAATCCCTCCTCCTGCTGACCGCCCAGCGCCGCATCACACAAAAAGAAGCGTCAGTTTTACCCGGCGCTTACTTTTTTCAAAATGCATTCCAAATCAATCTTATTCCGGCTATTTTGCCTCTTCCGAAGAAGCCTGCTCCCCGGAGCTGTTTCTGTCTTTTTTCTTCTCTTTGCCTTTTTCCTTCTTATGCTTCGGCTTGAACTTGAGCTCTTCCACCGGGCACTCCCGCATTTCCTTCTCATCGTTCACATCCACCAGCACTTTTACGAACTGACGAAGCACATTCACACCGGAAACCTCACCTTTCATGCCGTCCGGCAGCGTTACGATATCGCCGACACCCGGCAGCTTGCGGTTCAGGTATTCATAGGTTTCCTGCTCGTTTTTCAGGCAACACATCAGTCGTCCGCAGACACCCGAAATCTTCGTCGGGTTCAGGGACAGGTTCTGCTCTTTTGCCATCTTGATCGAAACCGGTGCAAACTCGGACAGATACGTATGGCAGCAAAGCGGTCTGCCGCAGATGCCAATTCCGCCGAGGATCTTTGTCTCATCGCGGACACCGATCTGGCGAAGCTCGATTCTCGTCTTAAAGACAGCCGCCAGATCCTTTACCAGCTCACGGAAATCAATTCTTCCGTCGGCGGTAAAGTAAAACAGCATCTTGTTATTGTCAAACGTATACTCTGCATCGATCAGCTTCATCTCCAGGTTGTGCGCCCGGATCTTCTTCTGGCAGATTTCAAACGCTTCTTTTTCTTTCTTGCGGTTGCTCTCCTCCCGCGCATCATCCTTCGGCGTTGCAATGCGGATGACTTCTTTCAACGGCTGGATCACTTTGGAATCGTCAACTTCTTTTGGCCCCAGCACAACGAAACCATACTCTACGCCGCGCGCCGTCTCAACGATAACGTGGTCGCCCACGCAGATGTCCAGCTCTCTCGGCGAGAAATAATATACTTTTCCTACGTTTCGAAAACGTACTCCTATAATTGTTATCATGTTATCAGTTTTCCTTCATTGTCAGGAACATAAGCTCCATGGTTAAATCAAAATTAACATTCGCGTTCAGGCGGGCTCTCGCCTTCTGAATCGCCTCTATAATCTTCTCCAGGCCTTCGTATGAGCTCTTATTTGCTCTCTCACGGATTCCATTCAGCTCCTGCTTGAACACAAGGGAATCGACCTCTTTTGTCGCCTTAAAGAGCAGAACATCGCGGAACCATAAAGAAAAGATATCGAAATAATCATCAATATTGTCTTTTTCGGCCGTCAGTTTTTTGATCGTCTCCACGATTTCATACAGCGGCATACTGTCGGCGTACTTTGCCATGCGGAGTGCACTTTCCAGCGTCTCCTCGTATTCCGGAGAACGGGCAATCCGCTCTGCTTTTCCGATATTTCCCTGCGCCAGGGACGCATCAACCTCTGCCTGGTAATCCGGCACATGCATTTCGTTCATCAGATAATCTTTCACAAGCTGGTCTCCCACTGGTTTTAAATTTAACTGCACGCAGCGTGACGAAATCGTCGGAAGCAGCGCATCCGGGTTGTCTGCCAGAAGCATGACAACTGCGTAGGCCGGCGGCTCCTCGATCGTCTTCAGCAGCGCGTTCTGCGCCTGAAGTGTCAGCTTCTGCGCCTCGTCGATGATATAAATCTTGTACGGACTGCTGTACGGCTTGATCATCACATCGTTAATGAGCTGCTCGCGGATTTCATCGATGCTGATGGTGTTCGGCTTTTCATGCTTCACATAAATGATATCCGGATGATTCTGGCTCTGTGCCTTTTTACAGGACGGGCATTCCATACAGGGCTCGACCCCGTGCTTCTCGCACTGAAGCGTCATCGCAAACAGTGAAGCCATCATTTTCTTTCCCGATCCACTCTCTCCGCCAAAAAGATAAGCATGAGATACTTTATTCATCGAAATGGCATTCTGTAAATGCGTTATGATTTCCTGATGTCCTACAACCTTCTGAAAACCCTGCATAAAATCACCCCCTGGAGTTCTTTTGTATTTCTTACTAATACTGCATTAAGTATATCACAACTTTTTCTGTTGTTCCACAAAATTCTGAATTTCGGAAAAACAGTCTTCCGGCGTAGAATTATTGGAAAATCTGCGGACGATTCCAGCTTCCGCAATTTTCTCCTCCGTAAAATCCTCACAGTCCGCCAGGAATCTCCGGCACATCTCCGCGTATTTCGGCTCTGTCTGTTTTCTTTCCCGTTCCAGTGCCCGTGAAAGCCGCAGCCCGTCGTCCACCTCGACATACAGCGGAACCATCGCCTGCTCCCCGAAATATGCCTTTAATTTCAGATACGATTCCAGTGTCCCGATTCCGAGATAATCATGCTTCGCAAGATCAATCTGCCCGTCATCCGCCGTAAAATAATACCACGGCCCCTGCACCGTCGAATACATGCGCTCCTCGATAATCTTTCCGGCCTCCCGCAGTTCCGAAAGCCGTTTTTCATCCACAAAGAAATACTCTCTTCCGTCCTGCTCCCCGCTCCGGATCGGCCGTGTTGTATACAGGACAAACGGTTTTAAATCCAGCGCCGTCTCCTGGATCAGATGCTCATAAATATGATCTTTCCCTGACGCACTTTTTCCCATCAGATAGTAAATTTTTCCCATTTTATCTCTCCCCGAAACACAGATTCTTTATGCCTTAAACCGATATCCAACGCCCCAGATCGTCTCGATATACTGCGGCTTTGCCGTATTAAACTCTATTTTTTCACGGATCTTCTTGATATGCACCGTAACCGTCGCAATATCTCCGATGGACTCCATATCCCAGATCTCACGGAACAGCTCTTCTTTCGTGAAAACGCGGTTCGGATTCTCCGCAAGGAAGGTCAGCAGATCGAACTCTTTCGTTGTAAACTGCTTCTCCTCTCCGTTCACCCACACGCGGCGTGCCGTCTTGTCAATCTTGATGCCGCGGATCTCCACAACATCATTCTCTTTCTTGCCGTTTCCGACCAGACGGTCGTACCGTGCCAGATGCGCTTTCACGCGCGCAACCAGCTCACTCGGAGAAAATGGCTTCGTCATATAATCATCCGCACCAAGACCGAGTCCGCGGATTTTGTCGATATCATCCTTCTTTGCCGAAACCATGATAATCGGAATATCTTTCTTCTCACGCACCTCACGGCAGATCTCAAAGCCATCCACCTCCGGCAGCATCAGATCCAGAATCAGCAGATCAAAATCCTCTTTGACCGCCCGCACAAGACCGGTGTCTCCCTGGTTTTCAATCTCTACCTCAAAGCCCGAAAGTTCTAAATAATCCTTCTCCAGATCCGCAATGGATTCCTCATCCTCAACAATCAGTATCTTACTCATGAAACAGGTACCTCCTGATATTTTCTTAATACAAAGTACATCGTGGTGCCCACGCCTTCTTTGCTGGTGGCCCACACTTTTCCGCCGTGGTCTTCGAGAATCTTCTTCACGATGGAAAGACCGATGCCGCTGCCGCCCCTCGTGCTGTTGCGGGACGTGTCGGTGCGGTAGAAACGGTCGAAAATCTTCGTCAGATCCTTCGTCGCAATTCCCTTTCCGTTGTCCTCAATCTCCACCTGCACAAAATCTCCGACATCACGCAGACGGATGTTGATGACCTTATGGCTCTTGTCCATATATTTGATGGAATTGCTTACAATGTTATTGATGACACGCTTGATCTGCTCCGCATCCGCGATGACGATCGGGTCGTCCTCGAGATAATTAAAGTATGTCAGATCCACATGCTGCGCGTCAAGCTCCAGATTCAGTTCCTCCACGCAGTCATCAAAATAATCCGCAATGTGAATCTTCGAAAACGTATACGGAATGCGGTTCGTGTCAATCTTGGAATAAAACGTCAGCTCATTGATCAGACGGTCCATCTCATTCGCTTTGTTGTAAATGGTGCGGATGTAGCGGTCCATCTTCTCCGGCGTATTTGCCACACCGTCCATGATTCCCTCGACATAACCCTTGACCGCGGTAATCGGTGTTTTCAGATCATGCGAAATGTTGCTGATCAGCTCTTTATTCTCTTTGTCAAACTCGACTTTTTCCTCCGCCGTCTCTTTCAGCCGGATACGCATCTCCTCAAAATCCTCGCAGAGGTCATTAATCTCCGCCACGCCGCACGGTTCAACAGTGAAATCCAGATTTCCGTCTTTGATATTCTGTGTCGCCTTTTTCAGCTGCTCGAGCGGTCCGATCACACCGCGGTAAATCCAGAAGCTCAGGCCCAGACTGGTGAGCACCAGAATCAGCACAATCACGATGCCTAGCTCTTTTACCATGCCCGTAATCTGCGGCGCAATCTGGTCTGTCTTGGTGACGATGAACGCACTGCATTCTTTTCCGTCCGAGTTCTCATAGTCCACCTGTTTGACCATCCACTGTTTTTCATTGCGGAAATAAACGCCGCCCTTCGAATTGGCCCCCGGGTCACCGTATTTCGGCAGCTCATTTTCCAGCTCCTCCGACGACAGCTCCTCCGAGCCATTGTAAATGATAACACCATCCTCGCACACCGCGATAAACGACTGTTTTTTCTGCAGTCTTGCATTCAGAACAGAGAGATAATTTGTTTCTTCCAGCTTTGCCGTATCCGATTTCGCGGTATCCTCTACTTCGTCGTACTCTTCTGATGTCATCGCATTCAGCAGCAGGGTGTTGTTCGAAATCGTCCGGTATGTTGCGTTCGCAAGACCGTATTTTTCACCGATAATCTTTGCTTTATACCCTACAAAAAAGTAAAATGTCAAGGCACACATCACGATCGGAACCAGTATGATGATGAAAAAAGAAATGATTACTCTCGTCCTTAATTTCATGCTTTTCTTCTTTTTTTCCATATAAGATCCACCTGTTTTCCAACACATATTTCGTACTTTTGCGCACAAAAAATCCCCAGTACGCAGTCTAAATTTATTATAGCACAACGCCTGAGGATTTTTCATTAACTTAGATGAATCTTTCTAAACTTTCTATAAACAGAAAAGCCTGAAATTAGAGGTATTTCTTCAGGTCTTCTACTTTATCCAGTTCCTCCCACGGCAGATCCAGATCGTTTCTTCCGAAGTGGCCGTAAGCGGAAGTCTGTTTGTAGATCGGGCGGCGCAGATCCAGCATTTTGATGATTCCAGCCGGACGAAGGTCGAAGTTCTCACGAACGATGTCGGTCAGTTTGTTGTCGGAGAGTTTTCCTGTGCCGTAGCTGTCGATCATGATGGAAGTCGGATGAGCGACACCGATTGCGTAGGAAAGCTGGACCTCGCATTTGTCGGCAAGACCTGCTGCTACGATATTCTTTGCTACGTAACGTGCTGCATAAGCTGCAGAACGGTCTACCTTTGTACAGTCTTTTCCGGAGAAAGCTCCGCCGCCGTGACGAGCGTATCCGCCGTAGGTGTCTACGATGATCTTACGTCCGGTGAGGCCGGAATCTCCATGAGGTCCGCCGATTACAAAACGGCCGGTCGGGTTAATGAAGAACTTGGTGTGCTCATCTACCATGTCTGCCGGGATGATTTCGTCGAATACGTATTTTTTGATATCCTCATGAATCTGCTCCTGGGATACTTCCGGATCATGCTGAGTGGAAAGAACAACCGCATCAAGACGGAACGGTTTGCCGTTCTCATCGTACTCTACGGTTACCTGTGTTTTTCCGTCCGGACGCAGGTAACTTAAAGTACCGTCTTTGCGGACTTTGGTCAGCTGGCGAGCCAGTTTGTGTGCCATGTAGATCGGGTATGGCATGTACTCTTCGGTCTCGTTGGTTGCGAATCCGAACATCATTCCCTGATCTCCTGCTCCAATGGCATCGATCTCCTCATCGCTCATATTGTTCTCTTTTGCTTCGAGCGCTTTGTCTACACCCATAGCGATATCGGTGGACTGTTTGTCAATTGCAGTTACAACAGCGCAGGTATCTGCGTCAAATCCGTATTTTGCACGGTCGTAGCCGATTTCGCGAACGGTATCACGTACAACCTGCTGGAAATCAATGTGTGCGTTGGATGTAATCTCACCCATTACCATAACGTATCCTGTTGTAGTACAGGTTTCGCAAGCTACACGGCTCATCGGATCCTGCTCAAGCAGCGCATCCAGAATCGCGTCAGAAATGGCATCACAGATTTTGTCCGGATGTCCTTCGGTTACAGACTCAGAAGTAAACAGTCTTTTTTCCATTCTTTTTCTCCTTTTTTTCTTCTCTTCTCTTTTGCTTTTCGTTCGTGGGCTTTGGCTTTCCCTGAACATTTTTTCGTAAAAAAAGATCCGCAATTTTTAGCGGACCTGAATAGTAATGTTCAAATCCCCTTATTGTTCGAAAATTTCGCTCAGGCTGGCACCTTCCCATGCAGACCAATCTGCCGGGGGTTGCCGTGGTTTCACAGATCCTATGTATCTCCACCACTCTGAATAAGAGAACTGTATTTTTTGCTATAGCAACTATACTTCCTTTTATAAGGAGAGTCAATAGGCAAATATAAGGAAATGTACGAT
>OIAK01000651.1_pt1 | contig 14891 bp, 10 predicted proteins | sample 1580741 | NCBI WGS metagenome assembly OIAK01 (sample SAMEA3882521, study PRJEB24775) | human gut metagenome | biome: human-associated habitat; feature: intestine environment; material: feces | place: Netherlands | collected 2009/2010
GGCAGTGAAGCTTGTTTTAAACTCCGTCTCCTGCAATTGTGCATAAACCAGTTCGTCGAATTCAACACTCCGTCCGAGAGTTATATGCGGAACAAAGCGTCTGTATTCGCGTGCAAACCCGTTATCAGCCAATGCGGTTTGAAGCGACTCATGCAAAATTGCCAATTCGCCTGTATTTCCGCCGACCTCGATAAAAGCCGTGCGGCTGCCGCTCCTTTCAAAACTTGAGAACCCGGCAGGACGCAGTTCGAACGGACGAATTCCGCGCACGGCAGATTGCATTGCTTTTACCGCGCCGGCAAGATCGTTGCTTTCGCCTATAAAATGCAATGTTATATGCAGATTATTTTCCTGAACAAATCTGCCTCCGCTCGAAAGCATCTTAAGCTCTTTGAGCGCAGCACCGACTTCGTTTCTGACAGCTTTGGGCAGTTCAACGGCAATAAACAGACGCATGGCATTTACCCTACTTTAAATCATAGATTTTATTATACTTTTCTGTGAGATATTCAATGTAATAATCTGCATTGAATTCCTCTCCGCAGGCATTCTCGATCAGCTGTGCCGGGGTCAGCAGCATTCCGTATTTATGTATTTTTTCAGTCAGCCATGCGGTAACTTCGTCGATCCTGTTTTCCGAAACAAGTTTATCAATGTCAATATCCTGTTTCATTTTGTGAAGGAATTGCGCACCGTAAGCAGAGCCGAGGGAATAACTCGGGAAATAGCCCAGCGCACCGCCGCTCCAATGAGAATCCTGAAGGCATCCCATGCTGTCGCAGGGAACATCGATTCCGAGATATTCCTTATACAATCTGTTCCATTCATTCGGCAGATCCTTAGTTGAAAGCGAACCGTCCATAAGTCTTTTTTCAATTTCATATCGTACCATTATATGCATTGAATAAGTCAGTTCATCCGCCTCGGTCCTGATAAGAGAGGGCTCGGCCTTGTTTACGGCGAGATAGAAATCATGCGCGGAAACATTTTCAAACTGCTCGGGGAAAAGCTCTTTAATTTTCGGGAAAATCAAAGAAATAAACGCTTCACTCCTGCCGATGATGTTTTCAAAGAAGCGGGACTGCGATTCATGTATGCCCATGCTTGCGCCTGTGCCGAGCGGGGAGCAAAACAGATCATCCCCGGTGTTAAGCTCGTAAAGCGCATGACCGCCCTCATGCACAACGCTGTAAAAGCTTGAAAGCAGATTGTCTTCATAATAATGCGTTGTAATGCGGATATCCCGCTTGTTGAAGCCCGTTGTGAACGGGTGTTCCACCTCGCCGATGGCGCAGCAGGCGCGGTCTATGGTCATCACCTGCATGATGAAATCCGAAAGCTTCCGCTGCTTCCAAACGGGAAATTGCTTCTGCAGGAACGAATCGTCAATCTTCCTGCCGCGCTCTTTGATGGCATGGATCACCGGCACGAGCTTTGCGCGCACATCCGCAAAATATGCATCGAGCGTCTCCATCGTAAGGCCTTTTTCATATTGATCCAGCAGCGCATCATACGCGGGAAGCTCCGGGCGCATATAGCCCGCGAAGCGGCGCTGGTATTCGATGAGCTTTGCAAGGTGCGGTTCAAACGCGGCATAATCGTTATTGACCTTTGCCTCATGCCAAATGCGGGAGGCCTCGTTTTGCGCCATCTGGTATGCAACGAATTCCTCCATCGGGATTTTTTCCATGCGTTCCATGTTTTCGGAAAGCTCCTCCGCCTCCCGCTGCGTCACCCAGTCAATCTCCGCCTTGTTCTCAAGCAGCGTCTGCAGCAGCTCCTTGAGTTCAGGCGCGGTGGAAAGCCGGTAGCTTTCCTCGCTCAGCACGCCAATGGTGCGGCTGAGCCCCTCGCCGCCCGCCCTTGGCATCACGGTTTCCGCATCGTAATACAAAACGCCGAGCGCATGTTCGTATGCATGCTGTTTTGCGAGGTGCTCCTTGAAACGCCGAATGGTCTCTTCCATGGGTCTCCTCCTTTATAAATTGATGTGCTTGTTATGCTGTTTCCGATTCGTTTCTCCTGCGTTTTGCGCGATAGCGCCGGTCTGCGCTCTGTGCAGCGGTATAATAGAGTGGGATGGTGAGGTACAGCACCCATGCCGGATGCCAAAGCCCCCAAATACAGCCCAGCGCAAAGAACGCAACCGTTATAAGCATCACATAGGGAAACGCCTTCCAGAACGAATGTCTGCGGCTGCCGTAAACCCAGTTCACGATGGGATAATAGACGGGAATCGTGAGAAACACAATCCAGCCCGGATGCCAAAGCTTAAAGGCGAAGCCCAGGCACAGATAGAGAATCGCAGTGAAAACCGGATATGGGAACGCCTGCAAAAACGGTTTGCCGTCCGCGTCCTCATCCGCCTCAAGGCCATTGCGGATGCCGCCGTATTCTGCATCTTCCTCTTCCCCTTCGTCGTCATCATCACGGAAATTAAGTTCGATGTGCCCGCCTACTCCCTTCTTGTCCCCGCGCAACAGCGCCGCTTCATCCTCTTCATCGCCCACGGAAAAATAGAAGCCGTCCTTGGCGTGAAAGCGCACGGGCTTGCCATTGATTGTAACCTTTACGCCCTTTTCCGGTTCTGGCTCTGGAACCGGGTCCTCTGTGCGCAGAAGCTCGTCGATGGAAACGCCGTACACGCGGGACAGTAAAATGAGGTTATCCGTATCGGGAGAAGCTTCCGCCCGTTCCCACTTGCTCACAGCCTGCCGGGAAAGCCCAAGGCGTGCCGCAAGCTCCTCCTGTGAAAGTCCATGCTGTTTGCGAAGCTGCACCAGGCGGTTTGCAATCTCAATGTTCATGGTGTCCATCCTTTCGGCTTTTCTTGTTTGCTTCATTGTAGCCGCAACCGTGCTCCGCGCGCTACCAACTCTGCTTTTCAAGCGAAAATCTCAGCGCAACTTTTGGTTGCGCATCGTTGATTTCATCCGTGTTTCAGGGCATTTTCCCCGCTACCGCATAGGTGATTACGCCGAGCGGATCCCCGTAATCGATAGTAAGCACCTCATCTTCCAACGTGAAAGGGAGCTGCTTGCGTTCCCCGGATTCCTCCGCCCATACAAACAGTTTTCCGTCATCAACCGATATACGGTAAACCGTCTTAGTTTTTAAAGCAGTATTTTCTTCCGTCATTGTGCCGCTTATAACGTCGAACGAGAGGGTATAGTTTTCATCATAAATGTCCTGCCAGGTGGAAGCCGCCAACAGGTAAAGCATTGCAAGGCTTTCATCCAGCGGTGCAGGCGGCATGGGTGTGGTGGCAGCAGGGGAAGCCGTAACTGCCGGCGTCTCAGCAGCGCCTATAGGAGGCGCTGCAGTGCAGCCGCACAGCGGCAGCACGAGAAGCAGCATAAGAATGCAACGCAAACGGCATTTCCCCCTTCTTTTCGGCATCGTCAAAGGGGCGCATTACTGCGCCCCGCTTAATGGCTTGTTATTTGATGCAATCCTTACCGCCCATGTACATGCGCAGGGCTTCGGGGATGCGCACGCGGCCATCGGCCTGCAGATTGTTTTCAAGGAAGGCAATCAGCATACGCGGCGGGGCCACGCAGGTGTTGTTCAGCGTGTGGGCCAGCTGGGTCTTGCCGTTCTCATCCTTAAAGCGAATGTGCAGGCGGCGGGCCTGAGCGTCGCCCAGATTGGAGCAGGAGCAGACCTCGAAGTACTTCTGCTGGCGCGGGCTCCACGCCTCGATGTCGCAGCTCTTGACCTTCAGATCGGCCAGATCGCCGGAGCAGCACTCCAGCTGGCGGACGGGGATCTCCATGGAGCGGAACAGCTCGACGGAGTTCTTCCACAGCTTGTCGTACCAGTCCATGCTGTCCTCGGGCTTGCAGACGACGATCATCTCCTGCTTCTCGAACTGATGGATGCGGTAGATGCCGCGCTCCTCGATGCCGTGGGCGCCCTTCTCCTTGCGGAAGCAGGGGCTGTAGCTGGTCAGGGTCAGGGGCAGCTTGGCACCGTCCAGCGTCTGGTCGATGAAGCGGCCAATCATCGTGTGCTCGGACGTGCCGATCAGGTACAGGTCCTCACCCTCGATTTTGTACATCATAGCGTCCATTTCAGGGAAGGACATAACACCCTTGACCACGTCGCCGTGCATCATGAACGGGGGGATGACATAGGTAAAGCCCTTGTCGATCATAAAATCACGGGCGTAGGCCAGCACAGCCTCGTGCAGGCGGGCAATGTCGCCCAGCAGGTAGTAGAAGCCGTTGCCGGAGACGCGGCCTGCGGCGTCAAGGTCGATGCCGTCGAAGCTCTCCATGATGTCCACGTGGTACGGGATCGGGTAGTCGGGCACAACGGGCTCGCCAAAGCGCTGGACCTCGACGTTATGGCTGTCGTCGGGGCCGATGGGCACGCTGGGGTCGATCATCTGGGGGATCGTGTACATGATCTCCTGGATCTTGGCCTGCAGCTCGGTCTCCTTGGCCTCCAGCTCCTTCAGGCGGTCAGCCTGGGCCGTGACCTGCTTCTTGATTTCCTCGGCCTCGGCAGCCTTGGAGGGGTCTTTCTTGGCCTGGCCCATCAGCGCGCCGATCTGCTTGGACAGCTTGTTGCGGTTTGCGCGCAGGTCGCTGGCCTCACCGATGGCGGCGCGGTACTCGGCGTCAAGCGCGATGACCTCATCGACGAGGGGCAGCTTGGCATCCTGGAACTTTTTCCTGATGTTTTCCTTGACGGCGTCCGGGTTTTCACGGACAAAACGAATGTCTAACATAGTGGTACTCCTCTATTCAATATTTGCTTTTGTAGGGGCCGGACATGTTCGGCCCTCGGCTTTACAAATAAATAGCATTTTATGGGTTGGTTGCGGGCGGGGCATGCCCCGCCCCTACAGATTTCCGGGCTGCTCACCCTTCCGGGTCATACATTCCCAGCAGGCTCACGAACTTTTGCAGCATATCATCGCTGTAAAAGTCGATTTTCAGCGAGCCCTTGCCGTCCTTGTAGTCAACATGGACCTCGCTGCCGGTGACCTCTTTCAAGGCCGCCTCCACCTCCACGGCGCGCTTCGGGCGGGTGAAGTTATCGTCCTTCTCCTTGGGCGGCCTGGCGGGCTTCGTCAGCTTTTTGCACAGGGCCTCGGTCTGGCGCACGTTCAGATTCTGCGCCGCGACCTCCGCCGCAGCCTGCCGCATCAGATCCTCATTGGGCAGCCCCAGCAGGACCTTGGCGTGGCCAAAGCTCAGCTTGCCCCCGCTGACCATACGGCGCACATCCTCGGGCAGGGCCAGCAGGCGCAGGCTGTTGGTCACGGCGCTGCGGCTCTTGCCCAGCTTTTTCGCGGCAGATTCCTGCGTTAAGCCGTACTTGTCGATCAGCTGCCGGCAGCCCTCGGCGACCTCGATGGGGTCGAGGTCCTCGCGCTGCAGGTTTTCAATCAGCGCCAGCGCGGCGGCCTGCTCGTCGGTCACATCCTTGATGATGACCGGCACCTCGTCCAGCCCGGCCAGGCGTGCGGCACGCCAGCGGCGCTCGCCCGCAATGATGATGTACCCCGGGCCGACCTTTTTGGGCCGCACCGCAATGGGCTGCAAAAGCCCGTTCTCGGTGATGCTGTCGGCCAGCTGATTCAGCGCGTCGTCGTCAAACCGCTTGCGGGGCTGCTCGGGGTCAGGCTCGATTTCCCGCAGCGGCAGCGTTGAGTTGGACGCTTCGCTGCCGGTATCGTCGGACAGGTCGGCAAACAGGCTGTCCAGCCCCTTGCCAAGCCCGCCCATCTTCTTTTTGGCCATCGGCGTCCCTCCTTATCGTTCGTTGTTTGCCAAAAATTCCCGCGCCAATTCCATGTATGCCTCGCTGCCTCTGCCGTTCGGCTCATAGAAGTTGATCGGCATACCGAAGCTCGGGGCCTCGCTCAGGCGCACGGTGCGCGGAATGACGGCGCGGTAGACCTTGTCGCCAAAATACTTTTTGACCTGCGCGACGACCTGCATCGTCAGGTTGAGCCGCCCGGAGTACATCGTGAACAGCACGCCCTCGATGTCTAAGTACCGGTTGTACTTTTTGCGCACGGTTTTCAGGGTCGCCATCAGCTCACTCAGGCCCTCGAGCGCGAAGAACTCGCACTGCATCGGGATGATGACGGTGTCCGCCGCGCAGAGCGCGTTGACGGTCAAAAGGTCGAGCGACGGCGCACAGTCGATGAAGATGTAGTCGTACAGCGGCACGACGGGGGCCAGCACGGTGCGCAGGCGCATTTCCCGCCGCGGCACCGACACAAGCTCGATAGGCGCGCCCGCCAACTGGGTGTTGGACGGCAGCACATCGGCGTTGTACTCGCTCTTGATGATGGCCTCGCGGACGTCATCATCGTCGATCAGGCAGGTGTAGGTGTCGGCCTCCACCTTGTTTTTGGAGATGCCATACGCCGATGTGGTGTTGCCCTGCGGGTCCAGATCGACGATGAGGACCTTTTTGCCGAGTGCCGCCACACAGGCGCTCAGGTTGACGGCGGTGGTGGTTTTGCCAACGCCGCCCTTCTGGTTTGCTATTGCGATGACTTTTGCCACGCCGTACCTCCCCTGTTTTTGCGTTTTTTGGCGGCTTTGAGGCCGCTTGTATCTATTATAGCACAAACAGAAGGGATAAAAAAGGGGTTTTTCCAACAAAAAAGTCCGGCAGATGTTCCACGTGGAACATCTGCCGGGGGTATGCCATGCCGCAAACAGCGCGGGCGTGAACGATGGCGGGAAAGTTCGCAGGTCGTTTTAGGGGGCGGCGTCAACGACGCCCCACGGGGGGTGCGGGCGGCTGCCTTTTGGGATAATGCCGCCGCGGCTGCCCGTGAACGCCCGGTATCAGGCAAGCGCCCACGGAGGGGTCAAGACCCCTCCCTACAAATGGGGTTCACGGGTGCTTTGTAGGGAACGGTCTTGACCGTTCCGGGGACGTGTGCCGTTGCTGCATGGTAAAATATTGCTGAGGTGTAGGGGCCGCATATATGCGGTCCGGCAGTGTACGGCAAACGGGCGCTTATGGGAAACCCGCGGGCTGGGCATGCCCGGCCCCTACCGCGCGGCAGCCAAAAAGCGTACACCAACGCAGACATCCCGGCGCGGCAGCGCCGCAGAAAGCCTCCCCCTCACACCTTCACCTCAAACTCCCCTTCTTCCTCCTTCGCGCCGTTCTCCACCTTTCCCGCCGTACCGTCGCTGCTGACCGGAATCCTCACAATGTACTCCAGACACCCGTCATGCTTATCGCACCGAGTCGTGGCGGCGATCCCCTTCTGGGTCATCAAATCCACCGCGTGCTGCAATGTATTTACAAAGAACCGCACATCCCGCACCATGGGGATCGTGCGGCGGCAGGGGCTGGGCCCGTTGGGGGCGGCCAGCATCTGGTCCACAAGGCGGTCCGCCTGGCGCACGCTCATCTTGTCCCGCGCCATCTTTTCCAGCGCGGCGGTGCGGCGTCCCTCGGGCAGGCGCAGGGCGGCGCGGGCGTGGCGCTCGCTCAGATGGCTGGCCGTGCAAAGCTGCTGCTGTTCCGGCGTCAGGGTCAGCAGGCGCAGCTTGTTGGCAAGGGCAGGTTGGCTCAACCCCAGCCGCCGCGCAGCCTCGGCCTGGGTGCAGCCCCACAGCCGGATGACCTCTTTAATGCCCCGCGCCGTGTCGAACGGGTCCAGCTGGCTGCGCTGCAAATTTTCCAAAAGCCCCAGCGCGGCGGATTCGCTGTCGTCGTAGTCGGCCAGTATCGCCGGCACCTTGTCCAGCTTGGCCAGACGGCAGGCGCGCAGGCGGCGCTCCCCCGCCACAAGCTGGTATTTGTGCAGCCCGACCCGCCGCACGCTGATGGGCTGCAAAAGGCCGTTCTGCAAAATACTGACGGCCAGCGCGGCGATCTCCGGCTCGTCGAAGGCGGTGCGCGCCTGGTAGGGCGACGGCTCGATGCAGTCCACAGGCAGCATCAGAATGCGCCCCTGCTTTTGTATATCATTTCTAGGCAATTTCGGTTCCTCCCCTGTGGTCTCCCTGGCCTCCTCTGGGAGGAGGCTGCCGCCGCAGCGGCTGGAGGAGAGAACCTTGCGGACATCCGAAATCTTCCGGCCTACGGCAAGGCTCTCTCCCTCCGCCCCTTCGGGGCACCTCCCTCCCAGAGGGAGGTCAACAAAAAATGCTATGCTTTTCTACAAAAAGCATAGCATAAACCGCAGTTTCGGGGAAGAAAAATCGTTCGCCCTTATGTTCAATTTTTTGCGCTGTTACAACGGCTTCTTTGCAATTTTTCCGCCGTTTCGGGGGTAAACCGTCGGAGTCTGCGATATTTTTTTGCAGAACACCAGCCCGCGGGCACTGCCGTCCGGCAGCGTGAAGGCGCGCGTTTCCTCATATTGGCCGCCCAACTTTTTCAGCGCGTTGGCGGCGGCTTTTGCTTCTGCGTCTGCCTCGGGGCCCTTCATCGCGATGAACCGCCCGCCGACTTTGACCAGCGGCAGGCAGTATTCGCACAGCACAGGCAGTGCCGCCACCGCGCGGGCGCTGGCCACGTCGAACTGCTCGCGCCAGATCTTGCGGGCGGCCTCCTCGGCGCGTTCCTTCGCAAACTCGACACCGGTCAGGCCCAGCTCGGCACAGGCGTAGCGTAAAAAGTCCACGCGCTTGCCCGTCGGCTCCATCAGCGTCAACTCCAGGTCAGGCTTGTAGATTTTTGCCACAATGCCCGGGAACCCCGCGCCGGTGCCGACGTCCACCAGCCTGCCGCTGACCTCGGGCTGCGCCGCAAACAGCAGACTGTCCGCAAAGTGGCGGTCCTCGATGCCCTCGGGGCTGGTGATGGCGGTCAGGTTGACCTTTTCGTTATAGCTGACCAGCAGCTCGGCGTACCTGTCCAGCAGGTCCAGCTGTGCGCCGGTCAAGGGGATGTTCCACGTGGAACATTTAGCTTGTAATCTGTTTTTATCAATCATAGCGTCTCCTTGGCTTCCCCCTCGGGGGAAGCTGCCGCCCGCAGGCGGCTGATGAGGGCAGACTGTATGTGGCTGCCCGGTTGCGGGTGAATTCGATATACTCGGCCCTCATCCGCCCTCGGGCGGGGCCTCGGGCACCTTCTCCCTCGCGGGAGAAGGCATCCTGTTTATTTCAGCTTCAGCAGCACAATACTCAGCTGCGCCAGGTCGCTGGGCGATACACCCGGTATTCGCCCGGCCTGCGCCAGCGTGCGCGGCCTTATCTTCGTCAGCTTCTCGCGGGATTCCAGCGTCATCGTCTCAATCGGCGCATAGTCAAAATCGTCGGGGATCTTCACATTCTCGTGCCGCTGAATATCCCGTATGATCCGCTCCTCTCGCGCAATGTACCCGGCGTAGCGGATCTCCGTCTCGATGCGCTGCGCCATGGCGGGGGTCACGCCCTCGCCGCGGCCAATGACCTTCGCGATCAGATCATAGCTGATGTAGGGCCGCCGCATCAGCTCGATGGCCGAACCGCCGATCTCGCCCAGCTCCGCGCCCTCGGGGGCGGCGGCGCGCAGGTCGGCCAATTTGATGCTCGTCGTCTCCAGCCGGTGCAGCTCGGCCTGCTTGACCTCGCGGTCACGGCAGAACAGTGCCCATCGGTCATCGTCCACCAGCCCGTACTCGCGGCCAATCGGGGTCAGCCGCTCGTCGGCGTTGTCCTGGCGCAGGCTCAGGCGGTACTCGCTGCGGCTCGTCATCATGCGGTAGGGGTCCATGACACCCTTCGTGACAAGGTCGTCCACCAGCGTGCCGAGGTAGCTTGTATGCCGCGCCAGCACAAGTTCTTCCCTGCCCAGCGCGTGGCGGGCGGCGTTCAGACCCGCCAGCAAGCCCTGCGCAGCGGCCTCCTCATAGCCGGACGTGCCGTTGAACTGCCCCGCGCCGTAGATGCCGCCCACGACCTTGCTTTCCAGCGTGGGCTTGAGCGTCGTGGGGTCCACGCAGTCATACTCGATGGCGTAGGCCGGGCGCATGATTTCGAGATGCTCAAACCCGGCAATCGTGCGGTACATCTCGTTCTGCACGGCCTCGGGCAGGCTGGACGAGAGACCCTGCAGGTACATTTCCTCGGTGTCCTCGCCGCAGGGCTCCACAAAGACCGGGTGGCGCTCCTTCTCTTTAAAGCGGACGACCTTATCCTCAATGGACGGGCAGTACCGCGGGCCGACACCCTGAATGTCGCCGCCGTAGAGCGGCGAGCGGTGCAGGTTGTCGAGAATGACCTTGTGGGTCGCGGGGTTCGTGTAGGCGATGTAGCAGTTGACCTTGTTGTGCATCGGCACGCGGGTCATAAAGCTGAACGGCTGCAGCTCGGCGTCGGGGTCGCCGGGCTGGCATTCGAGCTTCGAGAAGTCGATGCTGCGGCGGTGGACGCGGGCGGGCGTGCCGGTCTTGAAACGGCGCAGCGTGAAGCCGTTCTCCACAAGGCACCGGGTCAGCGCGGTGGCGGCGTGGGTGCCGTCGGGGCCGCTGTCATAGTGGGCGTCGCCCACAAAAATACGCCCGCCCAGGTTGGTGCCGGTGGCAATGACGACGGCCTTGCAGGCGTAGTAGCCGTGCAGGTTCGTGAACACGCCGCAAACCTTGCCGTCCTGCACGTCCACGCCGACGATCTCGCCCTGGTGGATGTCGAGGTTGGCGGTTTGCTCCAGCGCGTGCTTCATCCATATATGGTAGCGCTTGCGGTCTGTCTGCACGCGCAGACTGTGTACGGCGGGCCCTTTGCCGCGGTTGAGCATCCGGCTTTGCAGGTAGGTGGCGTCTGCGGCCAGACCCATCAGCCCGCCGAGCGCATCGACCTCCCGCACAAGATGCCCCTTGGCCGTGCCGCCGATGGACGGGTTGCACGGCATATTGCCGATGAAATCCAGCGACAGCGTAAACACCGCGGTCCTTGCCCCCAGCCGTGCCGCCGCATGCGCCGCCTCGATCCCCGCATGCCCCGCACCGATGACGATGACGTCGTAGGTTCCCAGTTTGTCCATATACGTTCCCTCTTACCCTATATTGTGCAGGATGTCCTGACAGACACCCGCGAAATTTGTGTCCACTGCATTGTTGGCGTAGCGCAGCACACGGCAGCCGATGCCTTGCAGGCAGGCGGTGCGCTGTGCATCGTACTCGACGGCCTGCGGTTCGGTGTGCTGTGCGCCGTCCAGCTCTATTACCAGTTTACACGATGAAATATAGAAATCAACTATAAAATTGCCAATTATTTTCTGGCGGTAAACAGTCTGCGGCAGGTTTTTCAGAAAGTCGTACCACAAGCGTCTCTCCTGCGGGGTCATTTTTCTGCGCAGTTTTTGTGCATTAGTGCGCAGCGGGTCATGGGTTTTAATCCCTTTCATGGCTGTCTCCTTAAAGGCTTCCCCCTCGGGGGAAGCTGCCGCCCGCAGGCGGCTGATGAGGGCGGAGTTTGCGTGGTCTCCCTTTTAACGGGCAACACCCGCAGGCTCTCCCCTCATCCGTCCGCGGGCGGGGCCGCGGACACCTTCTCCCCCAAGGGGAGAAAGCTCCGTCATTTTTTTCTTACTTGCCCACGCAGAACGTCTCAAAAACTTCCTCTATCGTTGCGTCGCTGGCGTTTTCTCCTGTCAAATCAAACAGCGCCTGCAAGGCGTCCGTCAAACACACCGCGGCGGCGTCCAGCCCAAAGCCGTTCTGCCGCGCCGCAATCGCTTCCGCCAGCGCATCTCTTGCGCGGGTCGCGGCGGCCAATTGGCGGGCACTGCATAACTGCGCAGCCTCCGGGTCCAGCTGCGCTGTGCCTAACAAATCCGCAACCGCATCCGTCAGGGCCTGCAGGCCGACGGCATCCCGCGCACACATCGGGACGATCTTCTTAAAATACGGCTCCAATGTTCCACGTGGAACATCCGCCTCCCCCGCCAGGTCCTGCTTATTCAAAACCGCGATGGCCGGGCGGCCCTGGCATCTGCGGGCCAGCTCCAAATCATCATCAGACAACGGCTGTGCGGCGTCGAACACGGCCAGCACCAGCCCGGCCTCGTCGAGCTTGCGCCAGCTGCGGCGGATGCCCTCGGCCTCGATGGCGTCGCCGTCCGCGCCCACCTCCCGCACACCGGCGGTGTCAAACAGGTTCAGCCGCACGCTGCCCAGCTGCACGGCCTGCTCCACAATATCGCGGGTCGTACCGGCCACGGGCGTGACAATGGCACGGTCAAACCCGGCCAGCAGGTTCAGCAGCGTGCTTTTGCCCACGTTGGGCCGCCCCAGCAGCACACAGTCCACGCCATGGCGCAGCACCGCGCCCGCGCTGTAGCCGGAGATCAGCGCGTCCAGCGCGGCCTTTTGCTCGGTCAGCGTCCTGACAAACGCCGCGTCGGACAGCTCGGGCACGTCCTCCTCGGGGTAATCGACCCAGGCGGTCAGGTGGGCGTTCAGCGTTTGCAGCTCGGTCTGTATCTTACCGATGCGCTTTGCCAGCCGCCCGTCCAGCGCGGATTTTGCCAGCGCAGCCCCCTGCCGCCCGTTCGCCGCAATGACCTCCATCACGGCCTCGGCCTGCGTCAGCGACATCCGCCCGTTTTCCATTGCGCGGCGGGTGAACTCCCCCGGTCCGGCAGGCGCACAGCCCGCGGTGATGAGCGCTTCTAACAAACCGTCCGCCATGGCCGTGCCGCCGTGGACGGACAGCTCAATAACGTCCTCGCCGGTGTAGGAGTGCGGTGCGCGGAAAAACAGCGCCACGCACTCATCCATCTCGGCCCCGTGCAGCAGGTAGTGGCCCAGCATGGCGGTGTAGCCCTTCGCGTCGGCCACGCTTTTCCCCTGCCGCACCGGCGCAAAGATTTTGCCGACGATGCCGTAGGCGTCCGGCCCGGACACGCGGACGGTGGCAATGCCGCCCTCGCCCGGTGGCGTCGCCAGTGCGCAGATCGTTGTGTGCAGATGTTCCATGTGGAGCGCTCCTTTTTTGTGATGGGAATACTTTAGAATACCATGAATACGCGGTGTTTTTCCAGCCTTTTTTATAAAAAAGGCTTCGGCGAAAAAATTTCAAATGCTTGTAGGGAGGGGATTTATCCCTCCCGGAAGTGCAAGCCTTCGCAGGGCTGCGGGCCGGGCATGCCCGGCCCCTACCCATCCACCAAAAAGGAGAGGCCGACCCGCGGCCTCTCCCCTGTATTGGTTTATTCTTCGGTGTCATTCTCGGGGGCTGCGTCCTCCGCGGCCTCCTGCGCCAGCTCCTCGGCTTCGATGGCCGCCAGCTCCTCGGGGGTCGGGTCGGTCTCGCCGGTATCCTCGATTTTTGCGGTCTCGGCGTCGTTGTCGCGGTCCACGCGGGCGACCACGGCCACCTTGTCGTCCTCGACCAGGCGCATGACGCGGACACCGCTGCCGTAGCGGCTCTGGACGTTGATGTCCGCCGCATGGATTCTGATCAGAATGCCGTTCTGGCTGATGAGGATCAAATCGTCGGTGTCATCCACGATCTTGATGCCCGCCACGTTGCCGTTAGAGTAGTTGCGGATGCCCAAGCCGCCGCGCTTCGTGATGCGGTAGTCGTCAATGCGGCTGCGGCGGCCCTTGCCCTCCTCGCTGATGGTCAGCACGTTCGCACCCGGGCGGCAGACGCCTGCACCGACGACATAGTCGCCCTCGCGCAGCTTGATGACGCGGACGCCGTGGCCGGTACGGCCCATCGAGCGGGCACCGTCCTCGGTAAAGCGGATGGCCGCGCCGTCGTGGGTGGCAACAATGATCTCGTCGTCACCCTTGGTCAGGTGGCTCCACACCAGACTGTCGCCCTCGTTCAGCGCAATGGCGATCAGACCCATCTTGCGGATGTTGCGGAACTGGGACAGCGGCGTGCGCTTGATGAGGCCCTGCTTCGTCACCATCGTGGCGTAGGTGTTGTCCTCATCCACACCGGCCTTCTGCTGCAGCATCAGCGTGACCTTCTCGCCCTCCTGCAGCTGCAGCAGGTTCACAATATGGCTGCCCTTGGCCGTGCGGCTGCCCTCGGGCACCTGATAGCCCTTCAGGCGGTAGACGCGGCCCTGGTTCGTCATAAACAGCATATAATCATGCGTAGAACCGACAAAAAGTTCCTCGGTGAAGTCGTCGTCCTTCTGTGTCATGCCCTGCACGCCGCGTCCGCCGCGGTTCTGTGCCTGGTAGGTGTCCAGCGTCGTGCGCTTGATGTAGCCCTCATGGGTCAGCGTAAAGACGCAGGTCTCCTCGGGGATCAGGTCCTCAATATCGACCTCGCCGGAGACGGTCTCGATGGAGGTGCGGCGCTCGTCGCCGTACTTGTCGGCCAGCGCGGTCAGGTCGGTCTTGACGATGCGCTTTACGTGCTCGTCGTTGGCCAGAATGTCCTCATAATCGGCGATGGCCTCGCGCAGCTCGCCCAACTCCTGCTCGATTTTGAGGATCTCCAGACCGGCCAGACGGCCCAATTGCAGCTTGACAATGGCGTCCGCCTGCAGCTCGTCAAAGCCGAAGTTGTCCATGACGGCCTGCCGCGCCTCGGCAAAGCCGCCCTTGCAGGCGCGGATCGTCGCGATGATCTCATCGACGATGTCAACGGCCTTGTGCAGGCCCTCGAGGATGTGCTCGCGCTCCTTTGCCTTCTTCAATTCAAACGCGGTGCGGCGGCGGATGACCTGCATCTGGAACTCAATATAGCGCTCCATCATGGTTTTCAGGCTCATGATCTTGGGCACGCCGTCGTCCAGCGCCAGCATGATGACGCCGACGGTGTCCTGCAGCTGGGTGAAGCGGTAGAGCTGGTTCAGCACGACCTGGGGGTTCGCGTCCTTCTTGATCTCAATGACGATCTTCATGCCGGTGCGGCTCGAGGACTCGTCGTTCAGGTCGCTGATGCCCTCGATGCGCTTATCCTTGACAAGGTCAGCGATGGACTCGATCAGGCGGGTCTTGTTGA
>OIAK01000656.1_pt1 | contig 14813 bp, 12 predicted proteins | sample 1580741 | NCBI WGS metagenome assembly OIAK01 (sample SAMEA3882521, study PRJEB24775) | human gut metagenome | biome: human-associated habitat; feature: intestine environment; material: feces | place: Netherlands | collected 2009/2010
GGGCTGCTCACACCTGAATCACTTTCTTACGCAGCAAAACAGCAAGTGTTTCACTGCTGAGTGAACAGTAGCGATCTGATCATATATCTGCACGGGAAGTACAGACCGGAAGTGGAATGTGGGTCACAGGTTTTTCCACTCCCCCAATTATACCTTAAAAAAGAAAAGAAAGAAACCCCAAGAACGAGAAAATGCAGGATGTTGCGCAAATGAGAAAAAAATGTAACAGTCTTCATAAAATGTTCATATCTATCTGGTAAAGTTTTTTATATATGTGAAGATTGCGGAAGCGCATATGCGCAGAGCAGTTCGGTATGGAATACAGATGTATGGAGAAAGAAATGTATGGAAAATGACCCAAAACCTTACAAATTCATGAAAGAGAGCATCAAAAAGCAGCCGCCCGACTGGAAAAAGATTGTTCTTCTGATTGCCGGATGGCTGGCACTTGCGGCGCTTGGCGGTCTGGTTGCGGCCGCGGTATTTGCGGTGACAGAGCCAAAGATTGCAGAAGCAGTTACCAGGGAAGAGCCGCCGGCGAAAGTGGATATCCCGGGAGATGAGGATCCAAACAGCGGACAGGAGCCGGATGAGACAATTACCGCATCTTCGGCGAGTGCGTCGGTAGACAGCAGCGGCTCCGGTTCGGAAATCAGCAGTTCTACAGTGGATAGCAGTACTTCAGAAAGCAGTGTATCCGAAAGTACGGTTTCCGAAAGCACAGAGGAGAACGGAGCGGCAGGGGGAACGGAAAGCAGCACTTCCGAAGAGCCGGAGGAGGGCAGCGAGGTTTCCAGTGTCGATGGGGAAACGGATGCGGAGGAAAAGGACAGCAGCCTGAAAAATTATGAAGCGCTCTACCAGGATATGTTGGAAGTAACGGAAAAACCAAAACGAGCGCTGGTTACCGTCATCGGCATTACCAATCAGATGGACTATTTTAACCAGAACTATGAAAACCAGCAGCAGATTTCCGGTCTGATTGTTGCGGACAATGGGCAGGATCTCTTTATTCTGACGGAATACCGCATCGTGGAAAATGTGGAGCGGATTCAGGTCACCTTCTGGGACGAGACGATGGTGGATGCCACATACCAGCGCCACGATCCGAGCACCGGCCTTACGATTGTGAAGGTGGATGAATCGAAGCTGGATGAGGAAACACGGGACGGTCTTGCGGTTGCGCCGCTCGGCAGTTCGTATCTCGTCAGCCAGGGTGACCCGGTCGTGGCTGTCGGAAGCCCGGTCGGCTACAGCGATTCGATTGCGTACGGTGTGGTGACTTCGGTTACGAACAAGATTTCCGCGCTGGACAATGAGTACAATCTGCTGACCACCGACATCCTCGGCAGCACGGACGGCAGCGGCATTCTGGTAAATCTTGACGGCGAAATCGTCGGCATTATTGCGCAGAGTTACAGCGCCAAGGGAAACAACGTGGTGACGGGCATTGCGATTTCCCAGATCAAAAAGCTGATCGAAAATCTTTCCAACAACGTGAGCCGCGCGTATATCGGCATCCGCGGACAGGATGTCACAGAAGAACTTTCCGATAAAACCGGCATTCCAAAAGGCGTTCTCATCAGCCGCGTCGCAGACGATTCTCCGGCGATGATGGCGGGCATGAAAGAGTACGATGTGATTGTAAAGCTCGGGGAGCACAAGGTTGAGACGATCAAACAGTACCATGAACAGCTTGGCAAATACAGCACAGGAGACGTGGTTACCGTGACGGCGATGCGGAAAGGCGCCGAAGGGTATGCGGAGATGACGTTTGATGTGACGATGGGGGAAGTATAAAAAACAGAGGCTTTCGGGAGCAGAAAAAGCCGGTTTTAGCCGGTGGGGCTTCCGGAAGCTTTTCTTTTCGAATGGTTTTCCACTGGAGGATGAAAAAATACGTGCATTCTGCAGGAAAATCTGGTAGAATTGGTAAGGCATGCAGGAGCACAGGCTTTGCATCATAAAAACGGCATCATAGAAACAAAAACGGAACACTGTGTCCGCATTTATTTTAGAAAAAGAGGATTTATTTTTATGAAGTATATCAACGAACTCCGGGAAGGAAACCGCATTTCCGGAATTTATCTCTGCAAACATAAACAGTCGGCTGTTACCAAAAACGGAAAACAGTACGAAAACGTGATCTTACAGGATAAAACCGGTACGATCGATGCGAAAATCTGGGATCCGAATTCTATGGGAATCCGTGAATTTGAAGCATTGGATTATGTAGATATTATGGGAGATGTTTCCAGTTTCAATGGAGCACTTCAGGTTTCCATTAAAAATGCAAGAAAAGCGGAAGAGGGCGAATATAATCCGGCGGACTATCTGCCGACGAGCCGTTACGACATCAATACGATGTATCAGGAGCTGCTCTCCTGGATCGGAACGGTGAAAAATCAGTATCTCTCCGAACTGCTGACGTATTATTTTATCCAGGATCAGGAGACCGCAAAACGGTTCCGCATGAGCTCTGCAGCAAAAAGCGTGCATCACGGATTCGTCGGCGGCCTTTTAGAGCATACGTTAAGTGTCACCCGTTTCTGCGATTTTATGGTAAAATCGTATCCGATTCTGAACCGCGATCTGCTGATTACGGCAGCAATTCTGCACGATATCGGAAAGACGAAAGAACTCTCCTTATTCCCGCAGAACGATTACACCAATGACGGACAGCTGCTCGGCCACATCATGATCGGTGCGGAGATGGTACACGATGCGGCGCAGAAGATCGACGGTTTCCCACAGGAACTTGAGAATCAGTTAAAGCACTGCATTCTGGCGCACCACGGCGAGCTGGAATACGGTTCCCCGAAAAAACCGGCAATGGTAGAGGCGGTAGCGCTGAACCTGGCGGACAATGCCGATGCCAAAATGGAAACCCTGACCGAGCTGTTTGACGCAGCGCCGGCCGGCAATGAGTGGCTTGGCTACAACCGGTTCTTTGAGTCCAACATCCGCAGAACAGGAGACTTTTCATGAGCTATCAGAAAAATGATGTACTGACGGTGAAAATTGAAGATATGGGACACGACGGAGAGGGTATAGGCAAATGCGAGGGCTATACCCTCTTTGTCAAGGACACCGTCATCGGCGATCTTGCCGAGGTAAAAGTGATCAAAGCAAAGAAAAATTACGGCTACGCGCGCCTGATACGCCTGATCGAGCCGTCCGCACACCGCGTCGAGCCGGTCTGCCCGGTTGCACGTCCGTGCGGCGGATGCCAGTTGCAGATGCTCGACTATGCGGAGCAGCTTCGCTTTAAGGAGAAGAAAATCGCCGGAAATCTCCAGCGCATCGGCGGCATGACGGAGATCCCGATGGAGCCGATCGTGGGGATGGAAAATCCGTTCCGCTATCGAAACAAAGCCCAGTTTCCGATCGGGCAGGATAGAAATGGAAAGCTGATTACGGGATTTTATGCGGGAAGAACGCATCAGATCATGGAAAACCGGAACTGTTATCTCGGCGTGGAGCAGAACGAGGAGATTCTGAACTGCATTCTTGCCTGGATGGAGGAGAACGGCGTTCCGGCATACAACGAGGAGACCGGCAAAGGCCTGGTGCGCCATGTGCTGATCCGGTTTGGATTTATGACGAAAGAGATTATGGTCTGTCTCGTTGTGAACGGAAAGAAACTGCCGGCCGAGGAGAAACTCATCAAATCGCTGACGGAACTCGAAGGCATGACAAGCATTACCCTAAGCGCAAACCGTGAGCGGACCAATGTGATCATGGGAAAAGAAATCCGCTGCCTGTGGGGACAGGGGTATATCACCGACTATATTGGAAACGTAAAATATCGGATCTCCCCGCTGTCCTTCTACCAGGTCAACCCGGCGCAGACGGAAAAGCTGTACGGCCTTGCCCTGGAATACGCAGGCCTCACCGGAAATGAGACGGTCTGGGATCTCTACTGCGGCATCGGAACGATTTCCCTGTTCCTCGCGCAGAAAGCCAAAAAAGTCTACGGCGTCGAAATCGTCCCGGAGGCAATCGCGGATGCGAAGAACAATGCGAAAATCAACGAGATCGAAAACGCTGAATTTTTCGTTGGAAAATCGGAAGAGATTCTTCCGGCCTACTACGAACAGTACGCCAAAGACCATCCGGGCGAACACGCCCACGCGGACGTCATCGTCGTCGATCCGCCGAGAAAAGGCTGCGAAGAAAACCTCCTCCACACCATGGCCAGCATGCAGCCGGACCGCATCGTGTATGTATCCTGCGATTCCGCAACGCTGGCACGAGATGTGAAGGTGCTTGGGGAGCTGGGGTATGAAGTAAAGAAAGTCCGAGGGGTTGACCAATTCCCGATGACGTGCCATGTGGAGACAGTTGTTCTTTTGTCCCAACAAAAACCAGATGACACGATAGAGATCGACTTAGACCTGGACGAGCTGGATGCCACCAGTGCCGAGTTGAAAGCAACCTATCAGGAAATCAAAGATTATGTGCTGAAAGAATTTGGCTTGAAGGTTTCAAGTTTATATATTTCTCAGGTAAAACGCAAATGTGGAATTGAAGTGGGAGAAAACTATAATCTTCCAAAATCAGAAAATGCAAGAGTTCCACAATGCCCGAAAGAGAAGGAAGAAGCTATCAAGGCTGCCCTGAAATATTTTGCGATGATCTAAGGAAATCGCTGATTTCAAGGAGGAATAACACATGAAAAGCACATTTGAAAAAATGGGTGGAACCTACACACTTGGCGCAGACGGAATTTACTATCCGAATCTTGTCAGTACAGATGAAGAACCGCATTATGGGAAATATGGAATGATGCGGAAAACATATCTGAAAGAGCATCGTCCGGCAATGTATTCACTGTATATGTTGGAAGACAGACTGACAGAACATCTGAATGTTGTAGACGATGAAGCACAGGAAAGGATGGATATTCTGGTGCGTCAGATGATGGAGAAGCAGGGGATTACGGAGGAATTGAAAGTTCGTGATCAGATGGAATGGGTCAGAGTGGTAAATGGTATTCGTAGTAGGGCAGAAGAGATTGTGTTAAAAGAATTAGTGTATATTTGCACATGAATAGTAACATTTTATAAGGAATTTACGTTATGGGCAGAGAACTTATATTTGACCGGTTTTCGCAGCAGGCTCTTCAGACCTTGCACCGGTATCGTGCCGTTATGTTCAGTCCTACGATGCTCATGTCTTTGGTTGTTTACCTATGATTTTTTTATCCTTAATTCTTACACATTAACATGAGTTTACTATGGACAACAGACCGACTATCGCTGAAGTACAAGAATGGGTACTGAAGCTTTATAACACGTGTGAACAAACCATCACTAGTGAGGAACGTAAAGAACAGCATAAATATGCCGTTATGGTACAACGGCCACAGGACAAAAAGTTCCTGGTGAAGATGCTGGACGAATCTTCTCAAATTCGTGATCGTAAGAAATTGGCAGAACGTATCAAGAAGCTGATAGACCGTTATGGTGTACCTGAGTTCTTGAATAAGCGTGATGCTTTCCTTTTTAAAATGTACCAGGCTTTTGGCCACCATTTTGATTTTATTGCCATACCAATCATAAAGAAGCGCCTTCGTATGGATACTTCTAAAGTGATTCTGGATGAGGCGCGTCCTAAATTAACAGCCCATCTGGCTGCCCGTTTTAAGCAAAAGATTGGTCAGAATGTAAATTTGCTGGGTGAGGTCGTATTAGGAAACGGAGAAGCAGACCATCGTTATTTCCATTATTTAGAAGCTTTGGAGGCTCCCGATATCAATTATATCTCCGTGAAAATATCGGGTATCTACGCACAGACCCATGCGCTGAATTATGAAGAAAGTTTTCCGGAACTGGTGAAACGTATGTGTGCGCTATATCAGAAAGCGATTGACTTTCCTTACGTAGATGAGAATGGTGTAAAACGTTCCAAGTTTGTCAATTTGGATATGGAGGAGTATAAAGATGCTCACTTTACATTGCGCTTGTTTAAAGAAGTGTTGAGCAGACCGGAATTTAAAAACTATTCGGCAGGTATTGTTGTACAGGCTTATCTGCCCGATGCGTATGAATTTCAGACTGAATTGTTGGACTTTGCCAAAGCGCGTATGGCTGATGGCGGTGCGCCATTGAAAATGCGGTTGGTAAAAGGTTGTAATCTGGAAATGGAAACGGTTATCTCTTCTCTTCGTGGCTGGCCTAATCCAGTGAGGACATCGAAAACAGAAGTCGATGCCAATTATTTGCATATTCTGGAACGGGCTTTGTTACCGGAGAATGCAAAAGCCTTGCATGTGGGGGTCGCTTCTCATAATTTGTTCACTATTGCATACGCCTATCTGTTGAGCCGGAAACTGGGAAGCGCGGAGTACATGACTTTTGAGATGTTGGAAGGTATGGCTGATCATGTATGGCGTGCCCAATCCCAATTGGGAAATCATGTGATTTTATATGCACCGGTGGTAAAAGATGAGCATTTCCTGAATGCAGTATCTTACTTGGTCCGTCGTATGGATGAAAATACGGCTCCGGACAACTTTCTGACCCATTCGTTCAATTTGAAGCCGGGTACGGATACTTGGCGCTTCTTGCAGAACCAGTTTGAGGAAGCTTATAAGATGAAAGATGTTATTACGCATATTCCTACCCGTACACAAAACCGCTTGCATCGTTATACTCCCGTTCCACCAGCTGATGTAATGAAGAATGAACCTGATACTGATTTTGATTTGGCTCAGAACCAGGAGTGGGTTCGGAATATTTTTGCGAAGTGGAAGAAGTCACCGGCGGATTCACCTGAAATCATTCCTTTGCAGATAGGAGCTGAAACGGTGGTTTGTGAGAAGCGTCATAAATATATGGACCGTTGTCAGGATGATGAAGTTTGTGTATGTGAAATGTCACAAGCTGATGCCGGACAGGTGATGAAAATTTTGGAAATAGCCGAAAAAGATCCTGCCGGATGGAGAAAGACCACATTGCAGGAACGGCATAAAATAATGTATGAAGCTGCCAACAGACTGGGTGAGATGCGTGGTGATTTGATAGGTTGTATGTGTGCTGTGACAGGGAAGACAGTGGTGGAAGGCGATGTGGAGGTATCGGAGGGGATCGATTATGCTCGTTTTTATACCACTAGCATGAAGCAGTTTGCGGAATTGCCGGATGTGGATATTGCTCCTAAAGGGACTATTTTGGTTATTTCTCCGTGGAACTTTCCGTGTGCCATACCTATTGGTGGTATTGTGGCAGGACTGGCAGGAGGAAATACTGTGATTCTGAAACCGGCTACTGTTGCCGCTCCTGTGGCATGGTTGTTTGCCAAGGCATTTTGGGATGCAGGTGTGCCTAAAGAGGCTTTGCAGGTTATCATTACAGACCGTGAGGCATTAAAGGTATTGACTACTGCTCCGGCTGTCAAACATATTATTCTGACAGGAGGGACAGACACTGCCCAAAATATTGCACGCAGTAATCCGGCTACTCCATTGTCGGCAGAAACCGGTGGTAAGAATGCAATTATCTTGACAGCTTCCGGTGACCGTGACCATGCTATTATGAATATTGTGGCTTCTGCTTTTGGCAATGCCGGTCAAAAATGTTCCGCATGTTCTTTATTGCTGGTAGAACGCTCGGTCTATGAGGACAAGAACTTTCAAGATAAGTTGAAAGATGCCGCAACTAGTATGAAGGTGGGTAGTGTATGGAATCCTGGGAATGTGGTAGGTCCGATGATTACCAATAAGAATGATAAATTATTGAAAGCTCTGGAACTGGAAAAAGGGGAGTCTTGGCTGGTTCCACCTCGTTTTCTTGATAAGCATAAATATGTATTGGCTCCTACAGTGAAGTGGGGGGTACGTCCCGGCAACTATTCATTCAGAACGGAATTGTTCGGTCCGATGCTGAGCGTGGTTTGCATTGAGAATTTGCAGCAAGGCATTGATTTGGTAAACAGTTTGGAATATGGTTTGACTTCGGGCTTACAGAGTCTGGATGAAGGCGAACAGAAATTGTGGAAAGATTTAATTATGGCAGGTAACCTTTACATCAATCGTGGTATAACGGGGGCCATTGTAAATCGTCAGCCGTTCGGTGGAATGAAATTGTCGGCTTTTGGTGGAGGTGTGAAGGCGGGTGGTCCTAACTATTGTGCTTGTTTTGTAAATATTGCAGATAAGCCAGGCAGTACCACCGACTATACACAAAGTTATGTGAAGGCATACGAGCAGGAATTTGCGCATGCTCGTGATGTCAATAATCTGTATGGCGAGCAAAATGCATTCCGCTATCTGCCTTTAAAGAATATGGTTTTGCGTCTTTTCCCGGGAGATAACAATGAAGATGCAAAGATGATTGCTTTGGCTGCCAGAATTTGTCATACTCCATTGAGTATTAGTTTTGAACCTGGTGATGACCGTACCGCTGCATTGGCTTCTTTGGGATGTCCTTTAAAAGAAGAAGCGTTGGCCGGATTCCTGAAATCAATGAAGAATTATGAACGTATCCGCACTTGTGGGGCTGATATTCCGATGGAAATGTACGAGGAAGCTGCACGTATTGATAAGTATATTGCTACAGCTAAACCGGTGAAAGACGGACGTGTGGAATTGATTCATTACATCAAGGAGCAAAGTATTTCATTTGAATATCATCGTTATGGTAGTATTCTGGAGGTGCTGCCGGTAGAATAACTGTTTATATTATCGGGCGGAAACGTTACTTGGTGGAATGAATATTTTTTCGATCCTCCTTGTTTGTCGGATAAAGCAGATTTGTGTAAAAAACTTAGAAATAAGTAAGAAGGATAATATGGTGTAAAAGCAGTCCGGCATATGGATGAATATCTGTGCCGGACTACTTTTTTATATTGTGGCGGAAGAAATGGAACTTTTGATAAACCTTTCGGACACACGCTTGTTTATGATAAGTTCATGTTTTTGACATGAGTAACATAAATCTATTGCAAAGACTAATGAAAGAAAATAGACCTCCTTTTTTGCCGTTTTCGCAATCTTGCTTTAATTATTTTAAAGTAAGGGGCTTTATTGGATTTTCGGAATTGTGTATCAGAACATTTCATCCTGATTCACAAAGATATATATGTCCCTATTTGCCCGATGCGCATATCTTGGAGTTCCGGCTTCCGGCAGCGACTATAGAGTGTGTTATCAATAAACAAGGTATATGCATTGAGGCTATCATGTTTACCGATTAGTAAGTGCTTAATCTTCCTTTTTCATTTCTTAATAATTAAGCCAAAGCTTGAATGAAGAAAGTTTTTCTTCACTGATGGTGATTTGGGCTTTGTAAGGAGGAAGGACACTGACTACTATCTTGCCATTAAAATAAGGTTCGGCATGGTCTATGGAAGCAATGCTGATAATAATCTGACGGTTGGCGCGAAAGAACTGTTCTGGGTCCAACTGTTCCATTAATTTATTCAGAGACAGGTCGATTATGTGTTCTTGTCCTTTTTGGGTGACGGCAAAAGTTATTTTATTTTCAGAATAGAAATAGGCTATGTCCGTTACTTGAAGAGACCAGAAACGGTCGGCTCCATAAATAAGGAAGCGTGTACGGTAACGTCTTTCTTTATGTTGCAGGGTATCCAGCAATGTATCCAGATATTCTTGGGGGCGGGAGATTCCTTTGTTTTGTAAAGTTTCGTATTTGATGATGGCATCGAGCAGACGTGTTTCGTCGATGGGTTTCAGTATATAATCTATGCTATTTACTGTAAATGCGCGGATGGCATATTGGTCGTAGGCAGTTGTAAAAATAATTATAGAGGAAGGATGCACGGCCGAAAGAAAATCGAATGCGTTTCCATCTGCCAATTGGATATCGAGGAAGATCAGGTCGGGTTGTGGATTATCTTTAAACCAAGCCACAGCTTCGTCCACACTGCCTGGTATAATGGTCAGTGTCCATTGCGGGCGCAGACGGGTAATCATGGAATGTAACAAACGTGCTGCTGGCACTTCATCTTCTATAATGATTGCGTTTAGTTTATTCATATGCTAAAGGTACTTTTACGGTAAACAAATTGTTTGCTTTAGTGACAATGATTCCTTCGCCGAGCAGTAGTTTGCAACGGTTGGAAAGATTATTCAATCCTACTCCCGAAGAGGTGTCATTACTCTTTTTAGGTTGGATAGGGTTACTTACTGTCAGGTAATAATTTTCAATTTCTATATTAATTTGCATAGGCTTGTTTGAGGTGATGGAATTATGCTTGATGACATTTTCTACCAGCAGTTGCAAAGTTAGTGGCGGGAGCATGGCTTCAGGATAGTCTTCGGGAAGATGACATTTGTAACTGATGCAATTTCCTAATCGGACTTCGTGAAGAAAGAGGTAGGATTTCATAAATTCCAATTCTTCGCTTAAAGGTACCAAGACTTTATCTTGACTTTGAAGGACATAGCGGTAAACGCTGGACAGATGTTTAGTGAAGCGGACTGCATTGGCGGGATTGCTGCAATCAGCGTGTTAAGACTGTTGAACAGAAAGTGTGGATTGAGTTGGTTTTGCAGGGCGGTGTAACGGGCTGTGTTATTTTCTTTTTGAAGTTCGGCAGCTTCTTGTTGCAGTTTTAATGTGTTCTGAATAGAACGGTTAGATAAAAGTAGTCCTACAATAACTAACTCCACCAACCATACCAGAAAGAGGATGCGCCAGCCGCCATTTGGGAAAATAAATATGTTGTAGGAACCTACCAGAAGTTTTCCGACAATCAATAAACTATAATTCAAAAGAAAGAACAGAAGAGTTACGGCTATATAAATGGTAATAATTTTCCAACGTTTGCGGATATTCAATGCATATTGACTGTTTAGCCAGGAACTGAGCCGCAACGTTGAGTAGCCAAGAATATTGAAGGCTGTGATGAAGAAGATAAAAGCACCTTTGGAAAATAGCATATCTGCCACATGGGGTGACAAATCGGAATAATTGGCTAGAAGAAGATAGGAAAATGCTCCTAGTCCGGAGAATAAAAGGCCATATAATGTAACATTCCATTTCATGTGAACAAAGCTACAATATTTTACAGAATAATCATAGACTGGAGAGGTGTTAAATTAATATTTTCCATTCACTATAGGTACGGATAAATTCCGTTCCTTGGTGAATGGAAGAATATGCTTTTCATGATGGTTGGTTTTATCTAATATTTGTTTAAAGCTTTCAGCAATGCGGAATAGTGTCCTTGTGCAGAAACTTTGGCTTGTACATAGTTGGTTTGTGAAATCTGCCGATAGTTTTGTGCCTCTATCATTTCCACTATTGATACTTTCCCTTCTGTATATCTTTCCAATGCCATTTGTTCGTTTTTGCGGGCTTTTTCCAATGAGTTTCTAGTTAATTGTACTTGTTCCATTGCTTGAGACAAGGATACACGGGCTGTCTGCACTTCCAGATTTACATGGTCACTTACTTGGTGCAGATTATCAGTCGCGGCACCGATCTGGAAAGAGGCTGCCCGTTTTTCGTTGCGTCGTTTCCCCCATTCAAAAATAGGTACAGATAACTTAGCATAAACGGCATAGTTGGGATCAAGGTCGGATTTAAAGTTATATCCTGGTGAAGAGTAACTTCCTTCTATGCCGACATACAGTTGCGGTTTATATTTTGAGTCAGTCAGTTTCTTTGAGCTTTCGGCTATGCCTATTTGGTCGTATGCTATTTTTAGTTCCGGTCGGTTAGAACCGTCTTGCTTCCATAACTGCTCATTCATTACGATGGAAGGAATGGTATCTTCCACTTCCGTTATTTCATGAAGTGCCGTGCCAATCAGTGAATTAAGTGCCATTCTTCCTGTTTCCAAACTGCTTTTTGCTTGGAGCAATTGGTATTCGGCTTCATTTAGTTTTACTTCTGCCATAAGTAAGTCTTGCGGGTCAACTAGTCCTGCTTCGACTCGCTCACGGATAGTTTTGGTGAGTGAGGCGATAGAGTTTCGATAGTCGGTAGCAACTTGCAGAAGTTCGGCACGGGCTACGGTATTCCAGTATTGCATATCGGTTTGGTAGCACAGGGCGGAACGAAAGTATTCCGCCTGATGTGCTGCCAGACTATGTTGATGTTTTGCCATCCGGATGGTTTCCAGCAGACGCCCGCCTGTATAGACCGGCTGTAATAGGGTAAGTGAGGCACCATATTTCATGTCCTTGCCTTCGAACGTCAGTGGGTTTTGCATACTGGGCAAGTCCAGAGTGAGCTGGATGGGGTTGCCGGTATATTGAAAGTTGGCGTCACCCGAAAGTTTGGGACGCAAATCTTTTCGGGCGGCTTTTTCCAGTTCGATACTTGCAGAGATGTGTTTATCCGCCGCCTTCAGGTCGTGGTTGTATTCCACAGCCATCGACCTGTACTTTTCCAATAAATCACTTTGTTGGGAGAAAGTAGCGGACGGAACACTAAAAATAAAGATAAACAGTATATTAATTCTTTTCATAGGATGCATATTTAGAATTACTCTTAATTTTATAAAACATGGCATATAATGCCGGGGTTACGAATAACGTTAGCAATGTGGCAAACGTCAGTCCGAAAATAATAGTGGCTGCCATACCGCCGAATGCTATATCGAACAATAACGGAACCATTCCTAAAATAGTAGTGGTCGCTGCCATAAGTACAGGTCTTGTTCTTGACACTGTAGCTTCTATGATGGCGGTATAAGGTGCGATTCCATTTCGGCGCTGTATATTTATTTCATCCAGTAACACAATCACATTTTTAATAATCATACCTAATAATCCCAGCCATCCGGCGATGGGGAAGAAGCCGAAATCGAATCCGGTGAGCAGCATACCTATGGCAACCCCGATAAGGGAAAGGGGAAGGATACACAGGATAATGACCGGTTGTCTGAAGTTACCGAATAATGCTACAAGAATTACAATGAGCATCAGAAAAGCCAAAGGAAAGAACTTGGCAATGGCCTGCATCGCTTCGCCTTGGTCTTTGTATTGGGCATCCCAGAAGAAGGTATATCCTTCGGGCAATTCTATTTCTTCTATCTCTTTTCGTATTTCTCCGTGTACTTCCGCCATGGTGTGTCCCGGTTTTACTCCACACATGGCTGCCATGGATAACTGACGGTTATAAGTACGTATTTGCGGAAATTCCCAAGTGGTTTCAATTTTTTCCGTTACTTGTGACAGAGGTGCCGAATGCTCCCCGTTCCAAACAGAGAAATCCCCTAAAGATCGTTCGTCTGTAATATGAACCCCTTCCGATTTTAGTAATACAGGTACTTTCTTTTCATTATCCCGATAAATTCCTACAGGAGTTCCATCACTGATAGACTTGACGGATTGCATCATTTGTGTTTTGGTGATACCCAGTGCTCCGGCTTTTACCGGATCGTAAACAGGGCGGATCATTAAACTCATGTTGCCCCATTCGTTGCGGGCGTCCGCTACTTTGGGATTGCGGCGCATGATTTCTATTGCTTTCCCTGCCAGTGAATCTAGTACAGCAGGATCCGGTCCTAGAAAACGGGCTTCAATGACGGCTTCTGTCAAAGGGCTAAGCTCGAATTTGTTCACTTTTATCAGGGGTTCGGGATATTTCTGGCGAATGGAGTCTTGCAGTAGCGCATGTAATTCCTTTGAATCTTTGGAGGTCTTGCATTTTACCAGTATTTGTGCATAATTGGATTGAGGACCGAAAGATACATTGGATAAATAATAGCGGGGTGGCGTGCGACCTATGTAGGTAGAAACCATTTCTGTTTCTTCGTGTCCGCGTATATAGTCTGCCAGACTGCTTGCCATGCGGTCTGTTTCGTTAATGTTTGTTCCTTCGGGCAGCCACATATCTACGGTAAAGTATTGTTTTTCCAGTGCGGGTACGAATACTTTAGGAATAAATTTGAAACTCCAGGCAGAGAGTATCAGCATAATGGCCAGTGAGCCGATGGTGACCGACCGGTGGCGGAGCACCCAATGTAAAGCATTGCGGAAACGGTTGTAATATTTTCCGTCGAACAGTGCCGCTTTCAGTTCCTCGGGACGTGGGCGGCGGACAAATTCCTGTATAAAGAAAGGTGTCTGTGTCAGTGCGAACACCCAGCTGAACATCAGGGATACTCCGATAACCACGACTAATGAGGATAACAGTTCACCTGTGATATGTGGTGAATAATAGATAGGAAGGAAAGTAAGAATAGCGATTACGGTTGCTGCCAACAAGGGCAGGGCGGTAGTCGAGCAAGCCTGCATGATGGCTACACGTTTCCGCATTCCACGCTCCATATTGATTAAAGCGGAGTCTGACACAACAATGGCATTGTCTACCAACATCCCCATGGCGATAATGATGGCGGCCAGTGACATTCGCTGGAGTGCGATGCCGCAAGCCATCATGACAATGAGAGTGGCGAAGATGGAAAAAATCAGTCCGCTACCTATCAGCGTGCCATTCTTGAACCCGATGAAAAATAATAGAATGGCTATAACAGTTAAAACGGAAATGATGAGATTCAAGACAAAGCCTTGATTGGCAACGGCTGATTCATATCCTTGATCGTAGATAGAGGTCAGTTCATATCCTTCAGGCATGGATTGGGATAATTCGTCAATGCGTTTTTTCACAGCTTCTGCCATATCCACTACATTTCCGGTGGGGACGGTGGAGATGGCAATACCTATGGCCGGATTACCGTCAATGCGCATCAGATTGCTGGTAGGTGTCTGATAACTTTCTTCTATTTGTGCAATGTCGGCAAGGCGGAAATGTTCACCGGAGCGTGATACGATAGTCAGGTTTCTTATATCATCTAATGAATAAAAATTTCCAGTGGATTCAATGCGCAGCCGA
>OIAK01000662.1_pt1 | contig 14705 bp, 10 predicted proteins | sample 1580741 | NCBI WGS metagenome assembly OIAK01 (sample SAMEA3882521, study PRJEB24775) | human gut metagenome | biome: human-associated habitat; feature: intestine environment; material: feces | place: Netherlands | collected 2009/2010
ATTCTAGTACCTACACCAATTATTACTGTGTCTTTTTCTAATTTTGCATATTCACGTAAGTTACTTGTAATTAAAAATCTACCTTGTTTATCAATTTCACATTCTATTGCGCCTGATAAGAAAAATCTTACGAAATCTCTGGCATTTTTGTTTGTAAGTGGAAGTGTTTTTAGTTTTTCTTCGAAGTTAGCCCATTCTGTTTGTGAGAAGCCAAATAGACATTTGTCTAAGCCTTTGGTTATTATGAATTTTTCTCCCATATCTTCTCTAATTTTTGAAGGTAGTATCAATCTGCCTTTAACATCTAGAGAATGCTCATATTCACCTATTAACACTTTTACTCACCTCGCTAACATTTTGTTCCACTTTCTACCACTTCTCTCCACTTCAATTAGATTTTAATATAAGATATTAAAAATATCAAGTGTTTTTTGAAAAAAGTCCGGATTTTTTAAAAATATTTGCCGTTTGTTCACTATTGATATTTTAATGTGCTTGGTTGATTGAAAAAAGGCGATTGACATGCAAATTTATTTAGTATATGATTATTACGAGGTGAGAAAATGGACGGTTTTGCCGAAAAATATGTGATTGAATCCAATGGATTGGCTTGTGCCGAGAATATTGTTGTAGACAGCGATTTGCGAATAACGGTTATCACGCCGGAGCTTGTCAGAATTGAAAAAGGCGGTTTCTGCGACCTGCCGACGCAAACCGTTCTTTTCAGAAATCTCGGCAAGGTTGATTTTTCTTGCGTGAAAGAGTCGGACAGAATAACCGTTCGGACGGATAAATGCGAATTCTGCATTTTAAAAAGCGGAAAATTGCAGAACGTTAAACTAAGCGACGGACGTGTTGTGACAGATTTCAAGAGCGGGAATTTAAAAGGAACTCGCCGTACTCTCGATGTCACGTTCGGCGGAGTGAAGCTCGGCGACGGAATAATTTCCCGTAACGGAGTTGCCTTGGTTGATGATTCGGCTTCGCTTACTTTGCTTTCGGACGGAACGGTTGAATCTCGCCCGCAGGCAGAGAAGGATATTTATGTTTTTGCCTACGGCTTTAATTACACCTCGGCGCTGAGGGATTTTTACCGCATTACAGGTGAAACGCCGCTGATTCCGCGCTTTTGTCTCGGTAACTGGTGGAGCAGATTCTGGCGCTACACTCAGGACGAATATCTCGATTTAATGAATAAATTTGAGAAAAAGGATATTCCGCTGACGGTGGCATGTATTGATATGGACTGGCACTGGGTTGATGTTGAAAAGCGCTTCGGCGATAAAGCTAAGGACTACCCAAAGCCAAAAAATCCGATTGCATATATTACCGGCTGCTTTTGGAATCCCGGATGGACGGGTTACAGTTGGAATACGGAGCTTTTCCCCGATCATGTCAGGTTCCTTAAAATGCTTCACGAAAAGGGACTTAAAACAAATCTCAATATTCATCCGGCGCAGGGAGTCCGTTTTTTTGAGGACAGCTACGTTGAATTTGCAAAGCACATGGGTATTGATGAAAAAAATAAAGAGCCGATTGATTTTGATTTTACCGATAAAAGCTTCATAGAGGGATATTTCAAATATATCAATTCTCCTATGGAAAAAGAGGGGGTCGATTTCTGGTGGATAGACTGGCAGCAGGGAAGCAGGTCAAGAATTGAAGGGCTTGATCCCCTTTGGCTTCTCAATCACTATTATTGCCTTGACAGGCAGTCAAAGGGTCTTCGTCCGCTGACGCTTTCGCGCTTTGCTGACCTCGGCTCGCATCGCTATCCGCTCGGTTTTTCGGGAGATACGGCCATCAAATGGTCTGTGCTTGATTTTCAGCCGTATTTTACGGCGACTGCCGCTAATGCGGGCTACTGCTGGTGGAGTCACGATATCGGCGGACACAATTTCGGTAAGCTCAGTGATGAGCTATATCTCAGGTGGGTTCAATTCGGGGTTTTCAGTCCGATAATGCGTTTCCATTCCGTTAATGACGCTCGCAAGAGCAAGGAACCGTGGAAATTCGGCGGTGAAGCGGAAAGAATCACAAAGAAATTTTTGCGTTTAAGGCATCGCATGATACCCTATACATATACAATGAACAGGCTTGTTGAAAAAGAGGGCAGGCCGTTGATCATGCCTATGTACTATGCTTATCCGAACCGTGATGAGGCATACTCGGTCGGCAATCAATACTTTTTCGGAACACAGCTTATAGCTGCACCGATAACGCACAAGGTAAACAAAGAGACTCACATGGCGTCTGTTGAGATTTGGCTTCCCGATGGAAGATACACCGACATTTTCACGGGCGAGGTTTACCGTGGCGGAAAAACGGTTGTTCAAAGAGATATTACGACAATTCCGGTGCTTGCGCCTGCCGGAGCGATCATTCCTCTTGACGGCAGAACAAGCGGGAATGATTGCGGCAATCCCGAGTCTCTTGAAATTCTTATTTACAAGGGCAATGGCTCGTTCAAGCTCTACGAAGACGACGGAGAAACCCTCGCTTACAAAGACGGACACTGTGTCGAGACTGAGTTTAAGCTTGAAGAAAACGTGTCGGAGCTTAAATTTACCGTCAGTCCTGCCGACGGTGACCTGTCATTGATACCGAGCGACAGAAAATATATTTTCAGCTTCCGTGATGTTGCGGCGGCGGAGAAAATATCGGTTGTTTCAAACGGAGAAGCGGTTGATTATACGGCAGAAAAAAAGGACGGCGGACTGTCCGTGACAGTCGAAAGGGTTAGCTCTGATAAGGGTATAGTTATAACGCTCCTTGCCGGGAAAGGCAAAATATAAAACAGTAAAAAAAGCGAGTTGTCAATTTAATGACAGCTCACTTTTTGCTTTTTATGTTTACGAATCAGAAAAACTATCAACAGAAAAATAAGTATTCCGACGGAGCTGCCACAGGAATCAACGAATACGTCGAAAACTCGACAGGCTCTTTCCGGCACAAAACACTGGTGGATTTCATCGCTTACGGCGAATAGAACACATGGGATAAGCGGAATATAGAACTTGTTTTTTGAAAATGTAAAACAAATTGCTCCGCTCATGCAAAAACCGAGTGCGGCATATTCCGTGAAATGGGCGATTTTTCTCAGCACGTTGAGAGAAACGATGTTGCCGAGATGCTCGATTATTATGCTCAAAACACTCTCGCTGACTTCCTTGGATTGCTCGCCGTTTTCGCTTGAAAAGCTGAAAATGATATACATGACGGCGGCAGTAAGAAGCCAGAAGATAATCGAGCCGATTATCTTAGACCGTTTCATCAACTGTGACCTCCCGAGATCATGCACACGCTCTCAAAGGCAGGGGCGAAGTAGAGTCCGTCAACACCCTTGTTGACAACCGCGTAGGACGAGCCGCCGAGCATCGGAAGAAATACGGCTTTATCGAGAATATATTTTTCCGCATTCACGCAGCCGTTGAGCTTTCCGGCACCCGAATAGGTCGTAATTATCGAATTGACGGTTTTATCATAATTCTTATCGGCAAAGCCGAAGATATTTGACGGGCTGTCGGATGTGAATTTTTTCAAGGTATCCGTAACGGTTGAGGAGTCAGTCGAGATTTTATGATAAAGCACCTGATAGCTTGTGTTATAAATCATTGTGCTTATTTGCTCGGCTGTTTTAACCTCAACCTTGGCAAGAATTGAAGTTGAGAAAACTCTTTGCCAGTTTTGAATCGTTTGCTGCATAAGAGGTGCATTCTCCTCGGCGCAGGTTATGACGACTTCGGCTGTGGTAATATCGAGCTTTTTGAGTCCTTTTTTCCAAAGCGTCAGTGCCTGCTGCTCATTGTAGGCTATTCCGCTTACATTGCCTGCCGCTTCACGGTAGGAGTTTTCACCGTAGCGAACGCAGTCCGGGACGATGCCCTTGGTGAAAGCGTTATCGAAATTCGCCGTCAGCTCACTTGTTTTTGTAACCATTGCAAGCGCACGGCGCATATCCTCGTCGGAGAGAACGGAATCGGAGCAGTTGAAGCAAAGGCCGTATATCATGTTTTCGGTTGAGTAATTCGACAGCTTGTCGTTGTCGCTCAGTTCATTTTTTGCCGCTTCGGACAGAAACGCACAGTCGTATGTGCGCTGTCTGATTTTCTTGACAACCGACGCTTCCTCCGTGTTGACGTAGAAGTAAAGCTCATCGGGGTTGACTTTTACATTACCCTTGTATTCGTCATTCTTGTACATGGAAAGGGTATTGTCCTCAGCCCATCTTGAAAGATAGAAAGGTCCGTTGCAGAATGTATATTTGAGGTCAAGGCAATATTTTGCATGAGTTGCCTTGAAAAATTCCTCGTGGCAGGGCATTGCGACGGGAAGTGTGAGGATCCGCAAAAAGTCGGGATCCGCACGTTCAAGAGTAATGACAAGGGTCGAATCGTCCTGCGCCGATATTCCGAGTGAAGATGTCGGCTGCTTGCCGCTGTTGACGGCGGAAGCGTTCTTGATGCTGAACAGCTTTTCGGCATCGCCTGCTTGGGTTGCGGGATCAAGCGCACGGCTTATTCCGTAAACAAAGTCGGCGGCAATTACCTGAGTTCGGTATGTATCCTTATAACCCTCGGGAAGTACGTCCTCAAATGAATTTAGAAGCTTCCAGTGGGTATCCTTTCGAAGCTTGAAAGTGTAGGTCAAACCGTCCTTTGAGATCTCCCAGCTTTCGGCAACGCCGGGAATTATTTTATAATCCTTATCGAGCCTGACGAGACCTTCAAAGCAGTTCGCTATCATCAGCTTAGCTTCCTTGGAGTCCGCAACCTGCGGATCAAGGCAAATCGGGTCCGACTCAATGGGGAGTATGAGAATGTCTTCGCTGCTGCCGCCGCAGGCGCAAAGGCTTATCGCTGCGACAAGAGCAAGAAAAAGTGACAGTATTTTTTTTGGCATTATAAAGACCTCCGAAAAGGGAATTGAAATTCAGTCAATTATGATATCTAATATTATAGCAAATACATACAAAAAAAGCCAGTTATTTTTGAAAAGAAAATGAATTGTAAATACTTTGATTTTTTGGTATAATTATATAATCAAAAACTGTATCACGGAGTGATAATATGTCAGACGGTTTAATATACATAATTTGCATTTTGCTGATTGCCGTAATCGGCATAATGATATACACTTTATCTCAGATAAAAAAACTGAAAAATAATGACGAGACGTCGCAAATTGATAAACAGCTCGGTGCCGTTCTCATGCTTATGAAGCAGAATTTCGGAAGCAATGCGGAGGAATTTGAACGCAACAGACGCGAGACGGCAAATTCATTGAATCAGATGACCGAAAAGCTCGACACAATGACACGTCAGAACTATGAAACGCTTATTAAGCTCAACAAGGACATGACGGAGTCGCTCAACCTTATAAGAACCAACAGCATGGAGCAGAATGAGAAACAGACGCGAGTGGTTGACGCTGCCATAGCGAAGATGCAGGAGAGCAATGAAAAGAAGCTCGACCAGATGAGGGCGACTGTTGACGAAAAGCTTACATCAACGCTTGCAACAAGGCTCGATTCATCGTTCAAGACAGTTTCCGAACAGCTTGAAAATGTTTATAAATCTCTCGGTGAGATGAAGGAGCTTTCAACCGGAGTTACTACAAACGTTACTGCACTCAACAGGGTGCTTACAAACGTTAAAACGAGGGGAACATGGGCTGAAATTCAGCTTGAGGGCATACTCGATCAGACTATCCCGAATATGTACGTCAAGAACTATTCTCCAAAGGCAAATTCAAGAGATGTTGTTGAGTTTGCAGTTAAAATCCCGTCGGGAGACGATCCGTCGAAATATACCTATCTGCCGATAGATTCAAAATTCCCGATGGAGGATTATCGCAGGGTTTGCGAGGCGGCGGACAATGCCGATGCTCAGGCTTTAGCGGTGGCGAGAAAGGCTCTTGAGGACAGAGTGCTTCAGGAGGCAAAGACAATTACGAAATATATTCATGTTCCCGATACAACGCCGTTTGCAATTCTCTATCTTGCGACGGAGGGCTTGTACGCTGAGATAACCTCGTCAAACTCGGGCATAATCGACAGAATTCAGCGTGAGAACATCATGATTGCGGGACCGACGACGATAATCGCACTGCTCAATTCGCTCTCAATGGGCTTCAAGGCGGTTGCGATAAACGAAAAGGCGAACGAGGTCAGAAAGCTTTTGGCGGCGGCGAAGGTGCAGTACGATAAGTTCGGAATTGTCCTCGATAAAGCCAAGAAAAAGATTGACGAAGCCGGAAAATCGCTTTCCGAGGCTCAGGACAGAAACAGGATTATTCAGAAAAAGCTTAAAAATGTTGAAGAAATTGAGTCGGCTCAGGCTGATGCATTATTGGAAATAAATGAAACCGTAATAAATGATGAGGAGTGAATTAAATGTTAAAGCACAAGGATTTGATTTCACAAATGACGCTTAAGGAAAAAGCGTCGCTTTGCTCGGGCAAGGATTTCTGGCATCTCAAAAGCATCGAGAGACTCGGACTTCCGGAAATCATGGTCTGTGACGGACCTCACGGTCTGAGAAAACAGAACGCAGAGAACAAGAAGGTTGGAATCGGCAACAGCTATCCGGCGACCTGTTTCCCGACTGCGGTTACTACTGCCTGCTCGTGGGACAGAGACCTTATTTACAAGATGGGTCAGGCACTCGCAGAGGAATGCTTACAGCACGGCGTGAGCGTTCTGCTCGGACCCGGTGTGAACATGAAGCGTTCACCTCTCTGCGGCAGAAACTTTGAGTATTTCTCGGAGGATCCCGAGCTTGCGGGCGAGATGGGCGCTGCTTTCATCGCAGGCGTCCAGTCCAAAGGCATCGGCACTTCTCTCAAGCATTTCGCAGGCAACAGTCAGGAAATGAAGCGAATGACCTCAAACAGCATCATTGATGAGCGTGCACTCAGAGAGATATATCTCAGAGCTTTTGAAAAAGCGGTTAAAAAGAGTCAGCCGTGGACGGTAATGAACGCATACAATCTCCTCAACGGCACATATTGCTCAGAGAACGACTGGCTTCAAAATAAGGTTCTTCGTGATGAATGGGGCTTCAAGGGAGCTGTTGTCAGCGACTGGGGCGCAGTCAATGACCGCGTTGCCGGACTCAATGCAGGTAACGACCTTGAAATGCCGTCATCGGGCGGAGTTAACGACGCAAAAATCGTTGAAGCCGTCAAGTGCGGAGTTATCGACGAAACGACGCTTGACGAAAGAGTAGATAAGCTTATTGATATCATTCTCAAGGGCGCAGCTAATAAAAAGCCGGGTTATAAATTTGATGTTAAGGCTCACAACCTTCTTTCAAGGCAAATTGCCGAGCAGTCAATGGTTCTTCTTAAAAATGACGGTAATATTCTTCCGCTCAAACGTGTTGAGGGCGAGTATGTTGCGGTTATCGGTGCATTTGCCGACAACCCGAGATATCAGGGCGCAGGCAGCTCTATAATCAATCCGACTATGATCGACAGCGGCAGACGTGCATTCAATAATTCACCTATCAGCGTTAAGTTTGCCGACGGCTATGACAGAAGCGGCAAGAGGAAAGACGAGGATGCTTATATAACAGAGGCTTGCAACCTTGCAAAGAACGCCTCAAAGGCGGTTGTTTTTATAGGTCTTACGGACGATTACGAGTCAGAGGGCTTTGACAGAAGCACTATGAAGCTCCCAGACGGACACAACAGACTGGTTGAAGCGGTCAGCCGTGTGAACGACAACGTTATTGTTGTTCTTGAGGGCGGATCACCTGTTGAAATGCCTTGGGCGGACGACGTTAAGGCCATTCTCAACGCATACCTCGGCGGACAGTCGGTTGCTCCGGCAATTGTTGATGTGCTCACGGGCAAGGCAAATCCTTGCGGTAAGCTTGCCGAAACATATCCCGTTTGTCTTAAGGATACTCCGACATCGTTCAGATATCCCGATTCAAAAGAGGATGTTCAGTACCGTGAAAGCATTTTCATCGGCTACAGATATTACGACAAGGTTGAAAGAAATGTTCGATTCCCATTCGGCTTCGGCCTTTCATATACGAGCTTTGAATATTCGGATATTAAGCTCAAAAAGAAAAATCTTACAAAAGGCGAGGGAGCAAAGGTTACTTTCACAATAAAGAATACGGGCGATGTTGCAGGCAGCGAGATTGCACAGGTCTATGTTGCGAAGCCCGAAAGCAAAATATTCAGAGCACCGAAGGAGCTGAAAGGCTTCGTAAAGATACACCTTGAGCCCGGCGAGGAGAAAAAGTTTACGGTTGAGCTTGACGACAGGGCATTTGCTTTCTGGAATACGGCGACAGAAGATTGGTGCGTTGAAAGCGGAGAATATAAAATTCTCATCGGCGCATCGTCGAGGGATATAAGACTTGAAGCCGCTGCCAAGATGAAGTCGGAGGACGATGAGACAATTGTTGATTTGAGAGAGTCGGCAGGCGTTTACTTCGACGGTGACCCGGCAAGAGCAAGAGAGGACGATTTTAAGGTAATCTACGGCGGTGAATTTAAGCTTGCTCCGGAAATTACGAGTGACAGCTTAAATAACTCAATCGAGAGAAGTAAGGATAAGGGTCTTGCAAAGTTTATTTATAACACGGTTGACCTTGCCATGAAGCCCAAGGGCGGAGTCGGCAGCTCAATGATTACAAATACAATCATGCAAACTCCGATAAGAAACTATGTTTCAATGAGCAACGGACTGTTCACCGAAGATATGGCGGACGGACTTCTCAAGGTGTTTGAGGGTAAGGACGTTGCAAAGGGTGTCGGCAAAATCGCCAAGGGTGTGCCGAACGCACTTGTTAATCTTAAGTCTTTGTTGAAATCCATATAAAAGCATTTCGCACATTTTAATTGTGCGGAGCTACCAAAAAAAATGAAGGGGGATTATTTGGAAAATGAATAAGACAAAGAAAGTAAGCAGAAAAATTATCGCTTTTGTGCTGACGTTGATAATGATTTTATCAATCGTTCCGATGAGCTCATCGGCGGCAGATGCGATAAAGAAAGGCCTTGCCACGGACAAGGAAGTTAACTTTGCCGTTATGTCGGATATGCACTATTATCCGGCGTCACTGACAGGTAATTACAACGAGGCTTTCATGAAGAGCACCAAGACCGCTCTTGCAAGAGAGCCGTATCAGTCGGTCGGCATTCTTGAATCGGCTCTTGCAGGAATTGCGGAGCATGCCAAGAAGAACGGCATGAAGTATCTTGTCCTTTCGGGCGATCTCACATCCAACGGTGAGTATGAAGCTCACAGACAGCTTGCCGCAAGGCTTGAAAAGTTCGAGAAGGATACAGGTATTCAGGTTATTGCTATCAACGGTAACCATGATATCAACAAGGCAAACGGAACTACATACGAAAACGGCAAGGCTGAACCGACAAAGCGCACAACGCCCGAGGATTTCCTTGAAATATACAAGAATCTCGGCTATGACCTTGCTTATCACAGATACACTCCGTCAAAGGGCAAGGCAAATATGCTTTCATATTCCGTCCGTGCCGACGGCTACAGATTCATCGTTATGGACACGGGCAAATACAGCTCCGACGTAACGGAAAAAGGCAAGGACCTTGCCGAAACGGCAGGCTGCCTTACAACCGAGGCTACCAACTGGGTTCTCGGTGAAATTGCCGATGCAAAGGCAAAGGGCGAGACGGTTATAGGCGTCAGTCACCATAACTTCGTTCCGCATTTCACGGGCGAATACACAATCATCAGAGGCTTCGTTATCGACGGCTGGGAGGAGCTTACCGATAAGCTCGTTGATGCAGGCATGCACTTCTCGTTTACGGGTCATATTCATGACAGCGACATCGCTCAGACTGTTACCGATGACGGCGAAACACTGACGGAAATCTGTACGGATTCACTGACTGCTTTCCCGAACTATTTCCGTGAAGTAAATGCAACCACCGATGTTAACGGCAAGACAACATTGAAGGTCGAGAGTAAGGACGTTGACTGCGTTCTTCCCGTTACAGTTAACGGCGAGACATACGCAACGCCTTACAGAATAAAGTCGCTCGGCGATTCGTTCTTCGGCGAGGGCGGACTTTCTGCAACAGCTCTCAATATGCTTGAGGGCTTGCTCGGCGAATATTCCGAGAAGTTTGCCAAGGACGGTATGGTTGCGACGCTTAAGGGCATGGGTCTTGATATTGAAGGAAAGATAAGCGGCTTCTTCGGCGACGGTCTCAAAATCGGGGATACAGAACTTTTCACAACCAAAAATCTTATGGGCTTTATCGAGGATCTTCTCAATCAGGTATATGAGAATTATCTGACCGACCCGGACGCAACGGCTAAGTATCTTGTTAACTCAATCAATAAGCTTCTCAATGTTCAGGTTTCGGAGCTTCCGAACACGAGATTCATTGATGAATACGGCTTTGGCGACAGATCCAAGCCGGGCACATTCGAGGATCTTCTTGAATGTATAATTGTTTATAAATATGAGGGTAAGCTCCATATGAAGGACGATCCGTTCATGATGGACGCTATAGATCAGCTCAATAACGGTGATACCGTATTTGATATTTTCGACGCACTCATTGACATTGTTTCAAATGATCTTCTTCAGGATAAGCTTCTCAAGGATCTTGATCTTAACCTCGGTGCATTCTTCCCCAAGGGAACGACGCTTGAATGTGTCGGCAAGATTCTTGCTGTAACAATGATGGTCATTTTCCTCGGTGACACAAGCTACCTCAACGTTTCAAATAAGATTCTTGAGGCTGCAAATAAGCTCGGCGTGGTTGACTTCAAGTCGCTTTGGGGCATTGCCGAATATTACATGGGCGAATATCTTACCGATACTCAGCTCGAGGGTGTCGGACAGACGCTCGCAAACGTTGCATGCGAATTTGCATATGACGATAATTATATCGAGGATGTTAACACAACCGTTATTTACGACGGCAAGGTTACACCGGTTGCTACAAGAGAAAACTACAGACTTCCGACGATCGTTTCAACTACCCTCGGCGCAGATCAGAGCTCAAGAAACGTAAGCTGGTACACAAAGACGAGCGTTAAGGGCACGGATATTGAAATCGTTCCTTATTCGGATAACCCTGTATTTACAGGCAAATCAATGGTTCCATACGGCGTAAAGGTTAATGTTAAAACGGAGAGAACCGAGAGACAGTTCCCGGGAGTTGATCTCGGCGTTATCGGAATCATGAACTATAAGTTCCCGATGAACAGACACATTGCCGAGGTTTCGGGACTTGAAGCAGGCAAGAAATATCTTTACCGTGTCGGTGATGCTTCAAGAAACTGGTGGAGCGATATAGGCACATTCAAGATGGCTGACGGTTCGGATGAAACTTCATTTATTCATATCTGTGATCCGCAGTCGCAGTCGGAGCAGCAGTATGAGACGTTCTCTAAGGTAATTGAAACAGCCTATAAGATGTACGACAGCGACTTCATCATCAACACGGGTGATAACGTTGACCACGGTGATAACTTCAGACAGTGGCAGTGGCTTTTCAACACGGCATCCGAAACACTTATGAATACAACGATGATGTCGGCTTCGGGCAACCATGAAGGCATGGGCTCTTACGCAATTGAGAAGAACTATTATTATTCAAATGTTCCAGAGCAGGACACAGAATCGGGCATCTACTTCTCGTTTGACTACAACAACATTCATGTTGCTGTTCTTAATACGGAAAATCTCAATGACGATAAGAGCCTCAGCGACGATCAGGTTGACTGGCTCATTGACGATATGCAGTCGAGCGATGCAGACTGGAAGTTTGTTGCGTTCCACAAGGCTATCTATTCAAACGGCTCCCACTACAAGGACAAGGACGTTTGCAAGATAAGAGACGAGCTTTGCAAGCTTATGCCGCAGCTCGGTATAGATATGGTATTCCAGGGACATGACCATGTTTACCTCAGAACGGACGCCATGATCGACAACAAGGTTGAGAGCGTAACAACATCAACCGCCGAGTTCAACGGTAAGGAGTACACCGTTAAGGTGAATCCTGTAGGAACGGTTTATGAAATCAGCGGATGCTCGGGTGTTAAAATTTACAATCAAAAGGACGAGAGCCTGACCGATAAGTATTTCCCGAGAGCCGAGGTTATCAAAAACGTTACGGCTTCAATGTTCTCGGGTATAAGCATTGTCGGTGATACACTCTATTTTGACGCTTACACAGTTGACACGGAGAATGGCAAAACAGAAAATATTGATTCCTTCGCAATCAAGAAAGACCTTTCGGTTAAGAAGGGTACGGGAGTTAACCCGTCGATTGACTGGATGAAGATTTTCTCGCAGGTAATTGCAGTTGTTCTTCCTCTCATTAAATCCATCATCAGTTGGGTGTTCGATTTCATAAGCTCAAAGATGTGGTAAAAACAGCATAAAAATATCCGGACGATCCGATTGGGTCGTCCGGTTGATTTTTATAATAATATTTCTTTGTTCGTTCCGTAGAATATGTCGCTTCTGTTTGCAATGTATTTACAGAATTCCTCAAATTTGTCCCATTCGTCGTTTATGTCAAACTCATAGGAATGACCCCAGATATAAAAAATCTTTTCGCTTTTCGGGTCAAGCTCAACAAATTTTTCCGCAAGATTATATAGCTGATCCCAATCTCGGTGAAAAACAGATGGATGGAATTCGTAAAGATCGCTCTGATACGAAAAATCTTTGTTGCATATCGTTGTTCGTGCGTATTTAACGCCCGTGCCGTTCTCGATAATTCGAGCAATTCTTGAATTATAATTCGGCTGCCTGCCGGGATATGCCATTCCGATGACCTCGGTGCCCGAAAGCTCGCTGAGATTTAGTCTATCCTGTTCAACCTGACGTATGACCTCATCTGCGCCGCAATTTCATGGCCATTGTAAATCTCGGTGATTTTATGGGGCTGAACTTTGCTGTGCAATATCCTTTTGCCGAGAATATCAAGGCTTCCGTCCTTGCCGAGCAGCTCGGAATTGAGGTTAAACGTTGCTTTTAAATTATATCGGTTGAGGATTTCAACCAGTCGAATATCCTGCGTAACACCGTCGTCATAGCTGAATGTGACGGTTTTCATTTTGCCGCTGAACATTATTATATCCTCTTGTAGGTCGTAAAGCGGAACCTGAGCCCATTGTTTTCATGAATATCCGATTGCTCCGTGATTTTCCATTCATCGGTTTTTAGCTCCGGAAACTTGGAATCGGCTTCGCTTGCAACGGCGTCAACATGGGTTATCAGCGCCGTATCGCAATAGGGGAGAAGCAGTGAATAAATCTGTGCTCCTCCGATAACATATATATCGTCAGAGTTGTATGCCTTGAGCTTATCAAGCAATTCATCAACACTTGTTGCAAATTCCGCACCGTCAACATGATGATTGCACCTTGACAGTACAATATTTACCCTGTTCTTCAGCGGTTTTGAGCCGGGGAAGGATTCAAGCGTCTTTCTGCCCATGACAACAATTTTCCCCGATGTGGTTGTGCGAAAAAACTTCATATCGTCAGGTAGGGAGAAAAGCAAGCCTCCTTTGTTTCCGATATTCCATTCATTGTCAACTGCCGCAATTAGCTTCATTTTGCCACCTCATATCGCAACTGGGATGTTCTTTATCTGCTCATGTGTTTCGTAGTTGTCAAGGCGAACATCGTCGGTCGTAAAATCGTAGAAATCCTTGATTTCCGGGTTGAGCCAAAATGTCGGAGCGGGGAGCGGCTCACGGGAGATAAGCTCCTTGACGAGCGGAATATGTCTGTCATAGATGTGAGCATCGGCTATAACATGAACAAATTCACCGACTTCCATATCACACACCTGTGCGAGCATATGCATCAGCACGCTGTACTGAACGACATTCCAGTTGTTGGCGGTCAAAACGTCTTGGCTGCGCTGATTGAGAATTCCGTTGAGAACAAGCTTTCCGTTTTCGCCCTCCGTGACGTTGAATGTCATTGAGTATGCGCAGGGATAAAGCCCCATCTCACTGAGGTCGTGGTGATTATAGATGTTGGTCATGATTCTACGGCTGAAGGGATTGTTTTTAAGGTCATAAATAACTCGGTCAACCTGGTCAAACATGCCCTCCTTGTATTTATGCTTGACGCCGAGCTGATAGCCGTATGCCTTGCCGATAGAGCCGTTCTCATCAGCCCATGAATCCCAGATATGGGAGTGAAGATCATGAATATTGTTTGACTTTTTCTGCCATATCCACAGAATTTCGTCAACGCATGATTTAAGCGCTGTTCGGCGAAGTGTGAGAGCGGGAAATTCTTTTTTGAGGTCGTATCGGTTTACAACGCAGAAAAGCTTCTGCGTGTAGGCGGGTGTACCGTCCGCCCAGTGGGGACGAACCTTTTCACCCTTGGTGTCGGTTCCGTTTTCAAGAATGTTGTTACACATGTCAATGAAAAGTTTGTCGGCGTAGCTCATTTTGTAGTCTCCTTTTTAACGTATTGATGCTTTTCTTCTGTTATGAACGGTTTTTTAAGGTTATCATACATACCTCGGGACGGTTGAGAAATCTCAGCGGAACGGGGTAGTTGCCTATGCCCGAGGTTACAAAAATTTGCTTGTTCTCAAGGGAATAAAGACCCTTATCTGTTATTTTTTCGGAATATGTCAGCTTCGGCAGAATATATCCGTTATAGTAGAGCGGCCCTATGAGAGGCAGGCGAATCATTCCGCCGTGGGTGTCGC
>OIAK01000676.1_pt1 | contig 14501 bp, 12 predicted proteins | sample 1580741 | NCBI WGS metagenome assembly OIAK01 (sample SAMEA3882521, study PRJEB24775) | human gut metagenome | biome: human-associated habitat; feature: intestine environment; material: feces | place: Netherlands | collected 2009/2010
TTTGTGCAGGGAAAACGCAGAGATTACAGCGTGCATCCTCTCTTTGCACCGCACTTGAACATAATCCTGAGTATTTCATAAATGCTGAAAATCTTGAGGTTGCATATCTGCAAGCTACAAAAGCTGAAAAAGATAAAGCACATAAGGAGGAAACAAAATGAAAATTGCAATAGGAAACGATCATGCTGCACCGGAACTTAAGCTGGCAGTAATTGATCATTTAAAAGAAAAAGGAATTGAATGTATGGACATGGGCTGTGCCATTGGAGAAAAATGTGATTATCCTAATGCGGCAAAGGCTGTATGTGAAAAGGTTGCAAGCGGTGAATGCGATTTAGGTATTCTCATCTGTGGAACAGGTGTTGGAATGTCCATAGCTGCAAACAAGGTCAAAGGCATAAGAGCGGCATGCTGTTCTGATTATTTCTCTGCAAGATTGACCCGTGAGCATAATAACGCTAATGTTTTATGCTTCGGTGCAAGAGTTGTGGGCGAGGGTACAGCTATGGATTTGGTTGACGCATTTGTTGATACTCCATATTCCAATGAAGAAAGACATCAGAAACGAATTGATTTAATAACTTCATTAGAAAAATAAAGCATAACAGTTAGGGCGAACGATGTTCGCCTTTTTTATTTTTTAATACACCCAACCCTTCTTTAAAATGCTTCACTATATAAGTGAAACAGGTTTCAATCCAATGCTTTCGGAGGCGCAAGATGGAAAAACAACATGCTGACAAATTGATTTTACAGTATCAAAACAAAATTTTTGGATTTGCACTTGAAAAAATGCGTAATATATCTCAGGCAGAAGAACTGGCTTCAAATATAGTCTGCGAAGTATATCAGTCTTTTCTGACTGCCGACAGCATAGCAAATGCCGACGGATATGTATACCGCATTGCCAGTAATGTTTATGCAAAATACATACATACTCTTACGGTTGGAAGAAATTTTGAAAACATTAGTGAAATTACTTTGTCTTATTATGATGACGGATTTGACAAGCCGGAAAACGAAGAAACGCTTAGCGAGCTTCGCAGGGAAATCGGCTATCTGTCACAAAGACAGCGGACGGTTGTATATATGTATTACTATGAGAAAAAAAGCGTAAAGGAAATATCCGAAAGGCTGGACATATCCGTCGGCACTGTAAAATGGCATTTGTCAGACGCACGTTCTACTTTAAAGGAGGAACTTAATATGGAAAAATACAATGATGATCTTGCTGTAAACCCTATTAGATTTATAAACATGGGACACAACGGTTATGTGGGCGAAAAGGGTGACACCCAGGATATTTTCAACACTCAGCTTAAGCAAAATATAGCCTTCGCATGCTATTTTGAGCCGCTTTCGGCAGAAGAAATTGCACGAAAGCTTAATGTTCCCGTTACTTACGTTGCTGACGAGCTGAAAATCCTCTGTGAATACGGATATATCGATCAGGTGGATAACAGTAAAAATCCAAAGTACCTCACTAATATGTTTATTACAGACAACAGATTGTTTGATAATACTGAAAGAAAGATTCTAAGACAGGCGGCAAAATACATGTGCGATAATTTTTATCCCAAGGTTTTTGAGGATTTCGACAAATCTGATGATTTCTGGGGCTTTTCATGCGACGGTAATGACAAGAATTTTATGAAATATAATCTTGTTATGCTTTGCACCAACTTTGCTCAGCCTTTCACAGATAATTATTTTTCAATTCAAAATAAATACGCTGTAGAACGTCCTGACGGCGGTTGCTTTATTGCTCACGCTTTGGTAGTTGACGATTGTGGCACGACCACTATAGATGACCCATACTGGTCGTGTGGATATATGACGAGAAACTGGACCACCAACTCCAGCATTCAAGTGGACTGCCGTTTCAGCAATCGAAGTGAACTAAGATGGCGTGATAATTTAGACAGTGACTGGGATTCCTTATATAAGTTTATGAAGAGCGATTGCGTTGGCGATTCCTTGACCATTGAGCAATACAAACGGCTTTGCGACAAGGGTTATATTTCAGATGACAGAGTACAAATCATGGTTTGCAAAAACCTTGCTCCTGAAGATCGTCCGGGTACGGAAACACTAAAGAAAATCATTAGCGACAAGGTACATTTATCCGATAAGGTAACAGCATATTACAAGGCTGTTGACAAGGATATGTATGAATATAAAAAGGACAAATATCCTACACACATTCATCCTATCGTGAGGCTTTACAACACTAATCATTTAAGCGGAGGACATTTTATTCCTTATCTGATCGAAGAAATGCTTGACAGGGGTATGCTTAAGCCGCTGACTGATTTACAGAAAAAGTGTGTATTTTCGATAATGGTTTACAACGATTAATTTATTGTAAATTTACGTTGAGAGCATATGGGGCACGTAAAGTCGACCACTACGTTGACTTTTGCAAGCTTACCATAAGTATGCGTTAAGATCGGGACGTCGAGGCTGTGCTGAGTTGCGCCCCCTACAATACAAAATTGAAGTTTAGGTCTTGTTTCTATTATAGGGGCAGCCCTCTATCAGCAGGGAAATTTTACTTCGCAAAATTGGAAGTTTCCTTTGGAAACATTCCCATGCCCCGTTTAAAAATAGTCCGAAAGGACTATTTTTTCGCCTCACCAAAGGTGAGGCTATTCACACCTATGCGGAGCTCTTGACGTTAAAGGAAATTTCGCTGTCTGCGGACAGCGGCAAGGGACTCTGTCCCCTTGACCCCTGCAACCCTTTAAAAAGGGTTGACCTAAACTTTAATTTTATATTGTAGGGGACGGCGTCCTCGACGTCCCGTTACTACGTTAAATTTTTCCTCAGATATCCCGTTTATTCCATTTAACATTTCCCCCTACCTCCGCTCTTTAATGCAAAAAATATCCGCTGTCATAAACCGACAGCGGATATAAGCTGGTTTAAATTTATCTAATCGCAGCAAATCCCTGTTCAAGGTCTGCAATAATGTCATCAACGTTTTCAAGTCCAACAGAAAAACGAATAAGTCCGCCGTCAATACCGGCTGCAACAAGCTGTTCATCTGTAAGCTGACGGTGAGTTGCCGATGCAGGATGAAGCACGCATGTGCGTATATCTGCAACATGAACTTCATTTGAAGCAAGCTTCAGGCTGTCCATAAATTTCACCGCTGTGTCACGTCCTCCCTTGATAGAGAAGGATATAACACCGCTGCATCCCAAAGGCAGATATTTCTTAGCAAGCTCATGATACTTATTGCCCTCCAGCGACGGATAAGCGATTGACTCAACAAGACCTGTGCTTTCTAAATATTTTGCAACCTTCAAAGCGTTTTCGCAATATTGCTTCATTCTTACCGCAAGAGTTTCAAGTCCTAAATTCAAAAGAAATGAGCTGTTTGCAGCAGGATAACAGCCGAAATCTCTCATAAGCTGCATTCTTGCCTTTACTATGTAAGGAGCAAATGCATATTTTTCTGTGTAAACAATTCCATGATAGCTTTCGTCAGGCTCTGTCATGCATGGGAACTTTCCGTTTGTCCAGTCAAATTTTCCTGAATCAACAATAACTCCGCCTACCTGAACAGCATGACCGTCCATGTATTTTGAAGTAGAGTGAATTACAATATCTGCACCCCACTCGATAGGTCTGCATAAAACAGGAGTTGCAAAAGTGTTGTCCACAATAAGCGGTACGCCGTTTTTGTGAGCGACTCTTGCAAACTTCTCAATGTCAAGAACTGTAATTGCAGGATTAGCAATAGTTTCTCCGAAAACAGCCTTAGTATTTGGTTTGAATGCAGCATTAATCGTTTCTTCGTCAGCGTCCACATCAACAAAAATGCACTCTATTCCAAGCCTTTTAAGTGTAACTGCAAAAAGGTTTACCGTTCCGCCGTAAATCGAAGAAGACGAAATAAAGCTATCCCCTGCCTGACAAATGTTAAGTATAGCACAAAGAGAAGCTGCCTGTCCGCTTGATGTACACATTGCGGCAACACCGCCCTCAAGCGCTGCAATTTTCTTTTCAACTGCGTCAGTTGTAGGATTTTCAAAGCGTGAGTAAATCAAGCTTTTTGTCGGATCATCAAAAACAGCAGCAACATCATCTGTAGAGTCGTAAACATATGTAGTACTCTGAACGATTGGTACAACTCTCGGTTCGCTGTTTTTAGGCTTATAGCCTTCATGCAGGCATTGTGTTTCAATTTTCATTTTATCAAGTCCTTTCATTTATAGTCAATTCAGAATTCTCTGTCAAAAGTAATAACCGTATAATAATCAGTATCCTCCGCTTCAAGCCCATTGTCTATAAAGGTTTTTAACTGCTGATCTGTATATCTGCAATCATAAGGCACAACAAGATCAAAAATTACATTAGTGTGAGTTTCACCTGTAACAAGCCTGAAATCATGAATATGCAGTCTTTCATCAAGACTTTTAATAATAGTCCTTACTTTATTCTTGCAATGATTCACCTGCTCATTATCCACTTCAATGGGGTCCATATGAATTGTCATAAGAATATTAAGCTCTTTGTGAATTCTTCGTTCAATTCCATCTACAATATCGTGAATCTGCGTAAAATCCTCATCGCTTCTGACTTCCACATGACAGCTTCCTATCATATTCCCCGGACCGTAATTGTGGATAAGCATATCATGAATTCCGATTATCTTTACATTTTCCTTTATAAGATTATTAATATCATCAATAATTTGCTGATCCGCCGGCTTTCCCAAAAGCTCGTCAACAGTATCTCTGACAATATCGTAGCCTGATTTTAATACAAATGCTGATACTATAACGCCCATTGCTCCGTCAACAGGCAAATCAGTAAAAACAGATGCAATAAGAGCAATAATAACCACCACAGTTGCCAGAACATCGCTTTTGCTGTCCTTTGCTGTGGCAAGCATAACCGTAGAATTGATCCTATTACCCAGCTTTGTATTAAAAAGCGACATCCAAAGCTTTACTGCAACGGAAACCACCAGTGAAATCAATACGATAATGCTGAATTTCACCTGTTCGGGGTGCATTATTTTCAAAACCGAGTCTTTTAAAAGCTCCAGTCCCACGACGATAATCACTACCGCTATTGAAAGAGAAGTGAGATATTCCATTCTTCCGTGACCGAAAGGATGATCCTTATCCGCAGGCTTAGCCGCAAGCTTATATCCAAAGAGAGTAACGATACAGCTTGCACAGTCGGAAAGATTATTGAATGCGTCTGAAATAACAGAAATGGAATTTGATATTGTTCCCATCATATATTTAAGCGCAAACAGAAGGATATTGCAGACAACTCCAACCGCACTGCTGAGCATACCGTATTTTTCTCTGACCTTTATATCTTCGGTTTTATCATAATCCTTTATAAAACGCTTGACTAAAAAATTTGTCATCAGTTAATTTTCCTCCGCAGCAATATTTTTTCAAGATCATTGCGGAGAAGTTTATTTATTAAACGTTAATTTCCGCAACGTCGTCTGAAACGCCGTTGGCTTCAACAACAGGCTTTACGCAGTTTTCAATAAACTCCTCAACCTGCTGAGGACATCTTCCGATAAAGTTTTCAGGCTTCATTATAGCATCCATTTCTTCCTTTGTGATCATAAACATAGGATCATCAAGAATAAGCTCGCAGAGGTTGTTATCCAGTCCCTCACGCTTAACATTTGCACCTGCAATCATTGAATACTCACGGATCTTCTCATGAAGCTCCTGACGATTTCCGCCTCTCTTAACAGCGTCCATCATTATATTCTCAGTTGCCATGAATGGGATCTCTTTCATGAACGCCTGATAGATAACCTTGTCATATACAACAAGTCCGTCAACAACATTTAAGTAGAGATCAAGAATTCCGTCTATTGCAAGGAATGCCTCAGGTATTGATATTCTTTTATTTGCAGAGTCATCAAGAGTTCTCTCAAACCACTGGGTTGCCGCTGTAATTGCAGGGTTTAAAGCATCTGCCATAACGTAATTTGCAAGGGAAGCAATTCTCTCACTTCTCATAGGATTTCTCTTATAAGCCATAGCTGATGAACCGATCTGATTCTTCTCAAACGGCTCCTCGATCTGCTTAAGGTGCTGAAGGAGTCTTATATCATTTGAGAACTTATGTGCTGACTGGGCAATTCCTGAAAGTACATTGAGTATTCTTGAATCTACCTTACGGGAATAGGTCTGTCCCGAAACAGGATAACACTCCTTAAATCCCATCTTCTCAGCTATCATTCCGTCGATCTTTCTTATGGTCTCATGATCTCCATTAAAGAGCTCAAGAAAGCTTGCCTGGGTTCCTGTGGTTCCTTTTGAGCCAAGAAGCTTCTGCTGTCCTATCATATATTCAAGGTCAGAAAGGTCAAGAAGTAATTCCTGCATCCACAGGGTTGCACGCTTACCAACTGTAGTTGGCTGTGCCGGCTGAAAATGTGTAAATGCCAGTGTAGGAAGATCCTCATACTTCTCTGCAAATTTTGCAAGCTCAGCGATCACGTTTAAAAGCTTCTTTCTGACTAACTTCATTGCCTCTGTCATAACGATAACATCTGTATTATCACCAACGTAACAGCTTGTGGCACCAAGATGGATTATACCTGCTGCCTTAGGGCACTGAAGACCGTATGCGTATACATGGCTCATAACATCATGACGAACTAATTTCTCTCTGGCCTTAGCCTCTTCATAGTTAATGTCATCAACATGGCTCTTAAGCTCTTCGATCTGCTCATCTGTAATTCTGTCATTGCCATCAGCGTCCTTGAGGCCTAATTCCTTCTCTGTCTCTGCAAGAGCTATCCAGAGTCTTCTCCATGTCTTAAACTTCATGTCAGGTGAAAAGATATACTGCATTTCCTTGCTTGCATATCTTTCACAAAGTGGGCTTACATACTTATCATTACTCATTTGTCTGCACCTTTCTTCATAAAACTTATTATCTCCCACCGATCTGTCTGAGACCGGCGATTATTTCATACTTTAACAGTATAACATAAAAATCCTGTCAGGTCTTCCCTAAACTACTTTACCTTTGAATCTGCTCCACGCTTGAAATCCTCATGCTCGCCTCGGATATCCTCTGTCGGTGGTGCTATAGGATACTTTCCGCTGAAACAGCCGTGACAGAACTGTCTTCCTCCCGACAGCTCTCCAAGCCTGTCAATGTCCAGATAGGCAAGAGTATCTGCACCTATTATCCTGCAGATATCATCAACACTTCTGTTGTAAGCTATAAGCTGCTCCCTGTCAGGTATATCTGTTCCGAAGTAACATGGATACAGAAATGGAGGTGAACTGATCCTTACATGGACCTCTGTGGCACCTGCCTCCCTTAACATATTCACTATCCTGTCACTGGTGGTTCCTCTTACGATGGAATCATCTATCATTATAACACGTTTTCCCTTAACTGCATTCTTCAACACATTAAGTTTAACCTTAACACTGGATTCTCTCTGGCTCTGGTCAGGCTTGATGAAGGTTCTTCCTACATAGCCGTTCTTGACAAATGCAGTTCCGTACGGTATTCCAGATTCCATAGAATATCCAAGGGCTGCAGCGTTTCCCGATTCCGGAACACCAACCACAAGATCAGCCTCCACAGGGCTGTCCTTTGCCAGACATCTTCCAGCAATTATCCTGGACTCATACACGCTCATCTGATCGATATATGAATCTGTCCTTGCAAAATATATGTACTCAAATATACACCTTGCATGTTCCTTCTGACACATGTCCTTGAAGGAAACAATTCCCTTGTCCGGTGAAATAGCAACAACCTCTCCCGGCTCCACGTCTCTTACAAATTCCGCACCTATAGTATCAAGTGCACAGGTTTCCGACGCCAGTATATATGCATTGTCTCTCTTACCTATGCAAAGAGGTCTGAAGCCAAACGGATCCCTTGCACCTATAAGTTTTCTCGGACTCATTACAACCAGCGAGTAAGATCCCTTAACCTTTCTGAGTGCCCTGATCACCGCTTCCTCAGCAGTTCCGCATTTTACTCTTTCCCTTGCAATGTGATATGCAATAACCTCTGAGTCAATGGTAGTCTGGAAGATAGCTCCTGTAAGGGACAGCTCTCTCCTTAATTCCGGTGCATTCACAAGATTTCCGTTGTGAGCAAGGCCTAATGTACCCTTTACATAATTAAGCACAAGGGGCTGTGCGTTCTCAATGGTGCTTGCTCCTGCAGTGGAATACCTCACATGTCCAACACCTATGTTTCCCTTAAGCTTTCCAAGATCCTCAGGAGTAAATACTTCATTTACAAGTCCCATTCCCTTACTTGACAGAACCTTTCCTTTAGGTCCCTCTGTGTCGGACACTGCTATTCCGCAGCTCTCCTGTCCTCTGTGCTGTAATGCAAACAAACCATAGTAGATCGAGTTTGCCACATCATTTCCGTCAAAATCATACATTCCAAAGACACCACATTCCTCATGTATACCGTCTTCATCATAATAATGTGATCTAATATTGTCGTTCATAATCTGCCTCTCGTGTTCCTTATTGTTTCCGGGTAACCCGTACAAGCATTACCTTTTATTTAGTTGTGTAACCAGTATCAATATACAATGACCATTTAAAACTTTAAAGGTTTTCTATTTCAATGTCAATCTAATTTGGTCAAATCTGCTTCTTGCATAAAATAAAGGAAATTTTTTAAGTATTATTATAAAAAATTTCCTTTATTTCGCCTGTTACACTTAATAATCCCAAGTATTATCGCTGTAACACTGTATTTATTCTTTTAATTATATGGCATAGCCCTTTTCTTTTATGAAGTCCACCATGCGGTCCACATACTTCTTACAGAGCGCATCTGTACCTGCCTCAACCATTACACGGATAACCGGCTCGGTTCCGCTCTTACGGAGAAGAAGTCTTCCGTCGTCTCCAAGCTCCTCTGCGATCTCGTCATTGAGTTTAAGGATATCCGGGTCGTTCATAACATCATCCTTGCTGGTAACCTTAATGTTCACCAGAAGCTGTGGAAATATTGTAAGACTGTTAAACAGCTCTGACAGCTTCACCTTTCTTCCAAGGATAACTTCCATTATCATAAGAGAGGTAAGAACACCGTCTCCTGTGGTAGCATACTTTGAGAAGATTATATGTCCTGACTGCTCACCACCGATAGAGTGTCCGTTCTCCATCATATTTTCAAATACATATTTGTCACCAACGGCAGTCTTCTCATAGTTAATGCCTTTCTTGTCAAATGCCTTGTACAGTCCAAGGTTTGACATTACCGTAGTAACAACTGTGTTATTGTTAAGCTCACCCTTATCCTTGAGATAACGGCCACACACATAGAGTATCTTATCTCCATCAACGATCTCGCCCTTGTCATCCACACAAAGACACCTGTCCGCATCTCCGTCATAGGCAAATCCCACATCCAGGTTATTCTCCTTGACAAATGCCTGCAGCTTCTCAATATGTGTTGATCCACACTCAGTATTGATGTTAAATCCATCAGGATCGTTATTTATGATATATGTTTTTGCTCCCAGTGCGTCAAATACAGATTTGGCGATAAGATACGACGCACCGTTTGCAGTATCAAGTCCTACTCTCATGTTCTTAAACGGCCTTGTAGGAATAGTCATGAGGTAACCTATGTAACGGTTTCGTCCCATGGTATAGTCCACAGTCTTTCCTATGTTATCTCTGGTAGCAAGCGGTATCTCACCGATCTCACCGTCAATGTATGCCTCTATCTCCTCTTCTACTGCCGCCTCAAGCTTGTATCCCATTCCGTTGATAACCTTTATACCATTATCGTAGTATGGATTGTGGCTTGCAGATATCATGATGCCGCAGTCAAAGTTATCTGATCTCACAATGTATGACACACTAGGTGTAGGAGTTACATGCATAAGATATGCATCTGCACCGCTGGCTGTAAGTCCTGCCACAAGGGCATACTCAAACATATAGCTTGATCTTCTGGTATCCTTTCCTATAACTACCTTAGCCCTTCCTTCAGGATTTTTCTTTCCATAGTAGTAGCCAAGATATCTTCCAACCTTAAATGCATGTTCTACAGTAAGGTCCTTATTTGCCTCGCCTCTGAATCCATCTGTTCCAAAATACTTACCCATAATTATTCCATTCCTTTTTACATGTTAAGTTAAATTTATTATTACATTATATCATGAACTTCGTTCATGATCGCCACTCACCGCTCCCGATGAATAAGCTATGCTTATTCCCGCTCGCTAACGCTCATTATATCATCATTACAGATATGTGCAAGCAATGTATTATTATTCATCCCCCTCAACGGACACAAGGATATCTATAGCTCTCGGTATAATCTCTATCTCACAGTCTGTGGTATTTCCACCAAACTCACCGTCAAGAGTCCAGGCAAGCTCCTTGTCACTTCTGATTTTCACATTTGAGGTTCTGAAACAAACCATATTCTTGTCATTTGGATAACCTCCTATGAAACTTCCAACCGTCCTGTTAAGATCCGCAGGATTTCTGATCTTCCTTATGAACAGGCATTCAAATAAACCGTCATCAAACTCAACACCATTTCTCACCATACTCTTGTAGCCGCCTACAGACACGGAGTTTGACACCATTCCATATATGAAATCGTCCTCTTCCACCTCGTTGTCATGCTCTATGACCAGATGATACGATGGTATATTTATAACGCTCTTTATGCCCTGTAACACATAGGCTCCGTGTCCCAGCACATTCTTCATATTCTGTGGCGTTGCGTAGCTCACATCCGAGAATATACCAAATGCTGCCACATACACGAAGAACTTATCGGTTAAATGTCCTATATCCACTGCAAATGGCTGTGCCTTAACCAGTTTTCTCGCTGCCTTAATGCCCACATCAGGAATGTCAAGGCTCCTGGCATAATCATTTGTAGAGCCACATGGAATATAGCCCACAGGTACTCTGTCAGCCTTTGGAAGTTGCATGATACCATTTATTACATTTGCAAGGGTTCCGTCTCCGCCGGCGCACACAATCACATCAAAGTCCATGCTTCTATCTTTTGCTATCCTTGACGCGTCGTCCGCATTCTGTGTAATATGAATGGTAACTTCGTAGTCATTTTTTATGAATATATCTATTACATCTGCAAGGCTATTCTTAAGTGTTGTCTTACCTGCCTTAGGATTTACAACAAACAACATTTTCTTCATAAAACACATTATCTCCTGTCTATTATTTTAGGCTGCGCACCTTTTACTGTTACTGTTACTTGTTCTGTTACTTTCCACTGGCATTTTCGTTATATTTTCTGCCGCTTCTGTCACAGTTTACTTTGCTTTTTCACATGATCTGGTCTACTTATTCTTCTTGTACTTCATGTAGAGGTCATAGCCTCTCTTTCTTAACTTACATGCAGGGCAGTGTCCGCAGCCGTCGCCCTTTATGCCATTATAACATGTAAGTGTCATATCGTGAACCAGTTCCAGTCCACCAAGTTCATCAGCCATCTTCCATGTCTCCATCTTATCGATCCACATAAGGGGTGTGATTATGTTAAACTCATAGTCCATGGCAAGATTGAGAGTTACATTGAGGGATTTTACGAATGCATCCCTGCAATCAGGATATCCTGAGAAGTCACTCTGGGACACACCTGTAATTATATCACTTATTCCCTTCTGCTTGGCAAATACCGCAACAAATGAAAGGAACAGGTGATTTCTTCCATCTACAAATGAATTAGGTGTTCCAACCTCAGGCGCATTTTCATCAACCTTAATATCTGATCTTGTAAGTGAGTTAGGTGCAAGCTGATTAAGCAATGTCATATCGAGTATATAATGTTCCACTCCAAGTTTTTCTGCGATTTCCTTTGCACAGTCAAGCTCTGCCACATGTCTCTGACCATAGTCAAATGAAATAGCATACACCTTCTTGTATCTGCTCAGTGCCCACAAAAGGCATGTTGTACTGTCCTGTCCGCCACTGAATACTACTACCGCTTCTTCTTTATTTCTCATTGTCATCACCTTATAATCCGATGATCGATCAAGGATCATCAGATTTCTTTTTTCCTTTCTATGTTTTTTGTATCAGGAGCCTTGCGTCACTTCCGGTATTGCTCCTCCGGTTTTACATTTAGATTGTCGCGTTACTTCTGATATTTCTCTCCGGTTTTACATTTAGATTGTCGCGTTACTTCTGATATTTCTCTCCGGTTTTGCATTTGGTTTTTTTGCACTTATTTATTGTTGAACTATTTTATTATTACACTTGATATCTATTTCATTATTTTGCCTGTCGTTGCTCCTAATGAGTGTTCATCAGGAGCAGCTTGTTCTGCAGTGTAATGTCATTTTCAAATTTGCCTCTGAAGGTTGTGGTAAACGTCTTTGTTCCCGGCTTCTTAATTCCTCTTGCTGTCATACAGCTATGATTTGCCTCGATCAGAACTGCCACATCCTCTGAACCTGTAACCTTACTTACAATATATGCAATGTCTGTGCCTATTCTTTCCTGCAGCTGAAGTCTTCTGGCTACCATATCGGCAATCCTTGCCAGCTTGCTTAAGCCTATGAGCTTGTCCTTAGGAAGATATGCTATAGACACCTTCATGTCATACATCAGTGCCATATGGTGCTCGCAGTATGAGAACACCTCAATGTCCTTTACAAACACCATATCCTCAGTATGTCTTGTGTCCTCTTCCTTGAAGGTCTTGCCAAACATCTCTGCTATCTCATCATTTGTGTAGTTCATTCCTGCAAATACTTCTTCATACATTCTGGCAACTCTGTCGGGGGTCTCCTTAAGTCCCTCTCTGTCAGGGTCATCTCCCAGAGCTATCAATATTCCTCTTACATGCTCTCTTATTGCGTCCTTATCTATTGCCATTTTATACTCCTCTCGTCTCCGGATCCCAGATTATTTTGTGCATTTGAAGCTGAAGCTTTACATCGTTCATGTTATTTTCAATCATGTAATCAACTATGTCCTCAAGTTCTATGCTTCCAAATACCGGGCTTATATATACTCTTGTCTTTACATCGAGTCCATATGTGTATATTACCTCTCTCGCTCTGTCCAGATCCTTGATGGAACCCACAACAAATTTAACGGCATCATTCTTATCAACATAATTATAATTTGATATACACATCTTGTCCTCACATCCGCTTCCCGGAAGCTTGTAATCAAGGGTGTAAGAAATTCCATCTGCAACTGCCTTAAACTCTGCTATATCAATGCTGCCGTTTGTCTCAACCTCTACCCTTATATCCTCCTCAAGGGAAAGCTTCAGAAGAAGTTCATCTATATCCTCCTGTATAAGAGGCTCACCACCTGTAAGAGTAACATTCTTTATTTCAGTTCTCTTAATGTAGCTTATAAGCTCCTCATCGGAAAGCAGCTCATATTCCGTATCCTTTTCATTTGCCCATTTTGTATCGCAGTAACCGCAATTAAGATTGCACCCTGCAAATCTTATGAACACTGCAAGCTCACCCGCTCTTGCGCTCTCACCGTTTATGCTGACAAAACGTTCAGCGACTTTGAATTGTGCCATTTTTTATCTCCTTAGTTTATACTGTTTTGTTTTTTCGCTATTCTGGTTTAGAATATATTGCCATATTGTTTGGAGTTTCATATACTCTGACCTCATAAACATCGTAGCCTTTTTTCTCCATCTCATTATAAAACATCCTGGAAAAGTTCTCCGCTGTAGGTCTGAAATCCAGTTGTATGATCCTGAATCCCTCCTCCACAAGGGCTTCCATGGTTTTATCCTTAAGGGAATTTCTCTCTATTATCAGGCAATGATCATAATAGTCCGTAAGTGCCTTTAGGTCAGCCTTCAGGTTGCCAAAATCTACCAACATACCCCTAGTCTGTTCCTCTTCACTTAATCTCTCACCTGCAACTGCAACCTCCACCTTCCACCGGTGTCCATGTATGTTGCTGCACTTTCCCTGATACCCCTTTAGAAAATGGGCACTGTCAAAGCTTGCATTAGTTTCTAATCTGTACATACTTCTTCCTTTCTGATTTTTCTTACTCTATATTCTTGTATAATTTCAGTTTTCAATATCATAATGCCGTTTATTATATTTCTTCCGGCCTTATTCGTTTTTCTTGACCTGTTTCTTTTTTTCAGCGTTTAGGTCATGTTTTCTTCCGGTTTTCCTTGACCTGTTTCTTCTTTTTCAGCTTTTAGGTCATGTTTTCTTCCGCTTTTTTATGACCCGTTTCTTCTTTTTCAGCTTTTAGGTCATGTTTTCTTCCGCTTTTCCTTGACCTGTTTCTTCTTTTTCGGCTTTTAGGTCATGTTTTCTTCCGCTTTTCCTTGACCTGTTTAATTATTTTCGCTTTTCAAGTCATCTTTTTACTCAAATTTCCATGACCTGTTTAATTATTTTCGCTTTTCAAGTCATCTTCTTTCCTGATTTTATCGTGATCAACAGTTGTCAAGTACAATCTGCTGATCAGCAGTCGTCAAATGCAATCATGCAAGCATGTCGCACTTTCCTTGTTGCT
>OIAK01000680.1_pt1 | contig 14431 bp, 14 predicted proteins | sample 1580741 | NCBI WGS metagenome assembly OIAK01 (sample SAMEA3882521, study PRJEB24775) | human gut metagenome | biome: human-associated habitat; feature: intestine environment; material: feces | place: Netherlands | collected 2009/2010
TTTCATAGGGATAAGTTTCCTTTCTCTTTGCTCTCTTGTAAGGATTTGCGGGATGTATCATCACTTTGAAAAACCAAAAACATTTAAAATATAGTATACCATATTTTTAGATAAAAAGGGGAATAGAAATATAGCAAAATATGTGATAAAATTATAAGTTATAGCGGTTCTTCTGCAGATGCGGATGAACGGTGCGGGAAGATAACGGGATTAGGAAGAGAATTACAGGAAATGAAATTATGGAAGCAACACAGAAGAAAAACAAATATGAAATAGATATGTGCAATGGCACGATTATGGACAAGCTGATCTCCTTTGCACTGCCCCTGATGGTGTCCAGCATTTTGCAGCTGCTGTTCAATGCGGCGGACATCGTGGTGGTGGGCAAATTCGCCGGGGATAACTCGCTGGCCGCCGTGGGCTCCAACGCCGCCCTCATCAACCTGATGGTGAACCTGTTCGTGGGATTGTCGGTGGGCGCCAACATTCTGGCCGCCCGCTACACCGGCGCGGGAAACCGGGAGGGCCTGCGCCAGACGGTGCACACCTCCATGCTGCTGGCCCTCCTCAGCGGCATTCTGCTGGCGGTGGTGGGCGTTATCACCGCCCGGCCATTGCCTGCACCTGATGCAGGTGCCGGACTCGATCTTGCCGCTGGCGGCGCTGTATCTGCGCATCTACTTTCTGGGCATGCCCGCCGCCATGCTGTATAACTTCGGCGCGGCGCTGCTGCGCTCAGTGGGCGACACAAGGCGTCCCCTGTACTACCTGATCGCCGCCGGCATTGTCAACGTGGCGCTGAACCTGCTGCTGGTGATCGTGTTCCAGCTGGACGTGGCGGGCGTGGCCATCGCCACGGTGGTCAGCCAGTGCCTGTCGGCCTTCCTGGTGGTGCGCTGCCTGATGCACGAGGAGGGCGATATCCGCCTTGAGCTGCGTGAGCTGCGCATCACTCTGCCCCGGCTGGGACAGATTCTGGAGATCGGCATTCCCTCCGGCATTCAGGGCGTGGCCTTCTCTCTGTCCAACGTCATCATTCAGGCCTCCATCAACGGCTTCGGCGAGACGGTGATCTCCGGCAACACCGCCGCCAGCAATATCGAGGGCTTTATCTACGTGGCCTGCAACGCCTTCTGTCAGGCCAACATGGCCTTCACCAGCCAGAACTACGGCGCGGGCAAGCTGGAACGGCTGAAGCCCATCGCCCTGTGCTCCGCCGCCTGCTCGGCGTCGGTGGCGGTCATTGGCGGTATGCTGTGCTGGGTCTTCGGGCCGCAGCTGCTGCATATCTACTCCAACAGCGACACGGTGGTGGCCGCCGGTATGGCGCGCATCGCCATCATGTTCCCCCTGTACATCCTGTGCGGCCTGATGGACGTGATCGTTGGCTCCATCCGGGGCATCGGCTATTCCATCACTCCCATGATCGTCACGCTGCTGGGCGCCTGCGCCTTCCGGGTGGTGTGGATCGCCACCATTTTCCGGGTGCCCCGGTTCCACACACCGGAGACCATCTACTGGTCGTACCCCATCTCGTGGGCGCTGACGTTCCTGACCCATCTGGTGTGTCTGGTCATCATGATGCGCCGGCTGTACCGCAGAGAGGGCGTGGTGTCCAAGCATCACCACCTGACCCACCGCCACACGGCGTAAAAAAGTTTTGAAAAAAGCGGGAACCTTTCCTTTCTGTGCTGCGTCTAAAGGGACGTAAGCAGCAAGAAAGGAAGGGTTTTTCCCATGAAAACGATGAAAAAGGTAACGGCGCTGCTGCTGGCGCTGATGATGGTGCTGTCTCTGGCCGCTTGCGGCGGCAAGACCGACAACGGCGGTAACAGCGACAACAACGGCAGCGGCGGCAAGGATCAGCCCGCTGCGGTGGACATGACGGCGCAGGAGGTGCTGGACGCCCTGAAGGAAAAGCTGGGCGACAGCTACGGCTGCGATCTGGCCGAGGACGAGAGCCGCATGACCGGCTATTATGAGCTGGACATGAGCAAGATCGACAGCTGGGCCGCCGAGAGCAGCGAGAACAGCGCCCTCGACCCCAGCACCGCCGTTGTGCTGAAGGTGAAGGACGGCTACGCCCAGGACGCCGCCGCGCTGCTGCAAACCCACGATCCCCTGACGGTGCTTCTCTGGCTGATGGCCCACACAGAGGACACCAACCTCTATCATCGAGGCGGCGCCGAGGGCGCAGCCTTCGTAAAAGCACAGGCTGCCGCCATTCTGGCCGCGCCGCCGAAACAGCGCACCACCTTGACGCAGGCGCTGGACGACGCCCTTATCGACCGGTGGCTCAGTCCCGGCGGCAGCGCCGACCTGCTGGCAATGGCGCTGTTTCTGAACAATTACTTTACTGCTTTTCACTTTTTCGGTAAATAAAAAATCCAAACGAAATGTTGATATTTGTGCAACCAGGAAATGGCTGTTATGAAATGACATTTTTCAATTGAAAAAGTCAACGAACTTTTACCTGTCAAATTGTGCAGAATGCCAAACGGCATCTGGAAGGGGCTAAGACGATGCAGATTTCCGGCATTGGCCACTCTGTTATACGTGGATTGGTTACCACAGGACAATGGTTCTCCGCCAGCACTACCGTCTATCCTCGTGGATCGCCGCAAGGGCGCCGCCATAGCTATTTCGTAGATTGCTGAACCTTCATAAACCGCTTAGCCCCTTCCAGATGCCGTTTGGCAGCACAGAAGTATATGGATTCCTTGAATATAATACATTGCGTAAGAATATGTGGGTCAAGGACGAAGCCGCGCAGCGGTGCAAAGCATCCTTGAAGCACGGATTTTTACGCAATACGCTATCAAGGAATCATGCACAAGAAATGTTATCTGTCATCATCCCCCAGATAAAACAAGCCATTTCTCTTGCCACAGCAGTCTTTGCAATGTTTACCTTTGATCGCATTGCAATTTTAAAGTATTTTTTCTTTAGCCGTGCGTTTGCCTTATCCGCATAGGCAACAGTCAATGAATCGCACTTTGCCTGTCGTTCCTTGAGCGCTGCTGATTTTCCGCTTTTTGTTGCGCTCCGACCAAATACCTGAGCCGTTTCTACAAGTAGTTTGCGAAGATGTGAATTGCCGGCTTTTGTAATACCGGTATATTGCTGCTTATCACCACTGGAGCATTCTCCCGGCACCAGTCCAAGATAGGACGCAAACTGCTGCGCAGTCGCAAACCGCCGGAAGTCTCCTACCTCAACACAGAAAGACAATGCCGTATGCGCGGCGATACCGCGAAAGCAGCCCAGCTTCTCCACCTTTTGCCGGTAAGGCTCTGCCTGTGCAAGTTCGTTGATGCGCATATCATACATATCCACCTGCTCCCGCTGCTGGTAGTAACGGATTAGGTACTCCTGCAACACTTCGGACAGAATCTTGTTGCCGAGATCTAAACTTGAGATCCACTCCAAATGCTTGTTTGTCCAATAACTCTTACCATCGTGAATCTTGCCGTGTCGGATACAAAATGCAATGATCTGTTGCTTGACGCGAGCCAATGCGCTGTTGGCGTCATCACGCATACGGATATACTCTTTCACTGCGTCGTCCACTTCCGTCGGAATATATACAGGGCTGTAAGTATGGAAAGCAAGGCACTTGCTGATCAGGCGGGCATCTCTGCGATCTGTCTTGATGCGCTTGCCTGGCTTTGTCATCATCGTGGTCGGCGCAAGAATCACGCAGTCAATACCGTGAGCGTGCAATTGATGATACAATGAATAACCGAGACATCCCGCCTCGTAACCGCAGACAATGCGGCAATCCCGACTCTGCTGCTTTTCAATGCGAGCAAGGTATTTCAGAATATTTTTCGCCTCCGGCTCGACCTGAACTTCGGCAAAAAAGCGGTCGTCTTCCATGCTGTAGCAGCAAAGCGTGTAATTTGTGGTATGGACATCCATTCCTACATAGATTATACTTGTCATGATGACTCCTCCTCTTGTATGTGGTGATTCCTGTGTGCTTTTTGTTTGCACTTTAAGTATGACAGGTAAATCCACGCTTTACAAGCGAAGGGGTCATTTCATATTGTCTACCAAAACAATTGGAACAGCGCAGAATTGACCTTATGCACAATTTTCAGTGGGCTAATACGATATCTGCGCCGGTAAGCTTCATATAATATTTTTTCGCCCTGGCATATTCCTTTTCTGTGATCAACTCCTGCGCAAGGAGATCCTTCAGCATATCAACAATAAAGAGAAAATTGGCGTTCTTGGTGTTCTTGTTTGACAGCACGGTGCTACCTCCTTGGTCGTAGTTATTTTGTGTCATTGGAATAGGTCGAGAAAAAGACAGCGGGCTACAATATAGCCCACTGTCTTTAGTTGTTTGGTTGCTTTGATATTAAATGCCGGCCACAGTGTCCCTCTAATATATCAAGGCATTATTGCCTAACTTAAAATTGCATTGCCTCGCTGTCCTCCAGACCGTGCTGGAAGAACATGATATAGTAGATGGGGATATAGATGATTTTCCCCTTCGTGGAGACCGTTCGTTCATTGGACACAACGAAGGCTTTCTGGATATGGTAGTCTTCATTCTTCCCGAAGTTATTCAGCGCACTGTGGATGGTGTAGTCCTTACCGGACTTTACTTCAATGGGGACGGCGGATAAGGTGGCATAATCGTCGATGAGGTAATCCACCTCACCTTTATGGCGATTATCATAATAGAACAGTTCGTAACCATGCGCGATAAGCTCGCTGGCTACGACGCTTTCATAGACGGAGCCGAGATTGATGCTGGCTTCATCGTCCAGCACAGCGCGGATGTTATTGCCATAAAGGATGCCGGTCAGGATACCCACATCATTCAGGTATAGCTTCAGCAGATTTTTCCCTGTGGACTCGACCAGTGGGAATACTGGGTTAGAGATAGCCTGAACATTGAGGGCAATACCCGCGCTAATCAGATACTCGAACTCGTCTTGATAATCTGCGAAGGTCTTTCCCTTCTTATCTTCTATGCTCTGTGCTACGACACGCTTTTTCTTATTCTCCATGTTGGAGGGGATCAGGTCATAGATGCGGCGGATCTTCAGCTTACGCTCCTCGTCATACTTGGATGCATCGGCGGCATAATAATCGTGAATCTCCTGTTGGATCTCACGGACGAGCTGAATATTGTGGTTTTCCAGATAGGAATTGACTGCATCCGGTAGACCGCCGACCAGCAGATACTTCCGAAAGTAGTCCATCATTTTGTTGTGGGTCGGCTCATCCAGTGCCTCCAGTCGCTCGAATTTCTTCCGCACGGCAGAGATGGCAAACTCGTTCAGCCCGTTGGCATAGAGAAATTCCTCAAAGTCCAGAGGGAACATCCGAACTTTACGGATGCTGCCCATGGGGATCGATGTGGTCTGTGACAGTGTCACGCCCAACAGGGAGCCACTGGCAATATAGGTAAAGCGATCATCTTGGGATAGGAATTTCAGCAGCGTCAGCAGATGAGGATATGCCTGGATCTCGTCGATAAAAATCAGTGTGTTGTCTTTCTGCTTCATCTTGCTGCCTTCCAGCATACTGACTTGTAGGTAGAAGTCTTCGACGGTTTTCGTTTCGGCGAATAGCCGAGGGCCGATGGAGTCCTCCACCATATTGATCTCGATGAAGTTTTCAAACAATTTATGTCCCACATGTCGGATGATATAGGTTTTTCCAACCTGACGCGCACCGTCTATCAGAAGGATTTTCTTTGAATCGCTTTGCAGATGATCTTCAATAAGAGATTCGATTTTCCGAAACAGCATCGTCGCTCCTCCTTGTAATGACTTTTCAAGAAGATAATACACCGCAAGGAGCAACTTTTCAATATAATTTTGTCGAAATTGTCGTCACTTTTCAAAATTGCAGATGATAGGAATCTAAGGACAAGTTTTGTCCTCACATTTCTATCATCAAAAAGACGGGAGCCGTCCATTGATTGGAAGAATATTGCTTTCCCATGGCATGGCTCGGCTCCCGCCGCATTTGTGTTCTTACTTACTAATGATCCTATTCGACACTACTCCCCGGATCGTGGGCGGCTAAACTGACCAGTGGCTGGCACCACCCTCCGGGAATCTCACCCCTCCGAGGATCTCTCCGAGCTGCCCCCATTGCTTGAGTCTGTGGCTGGACAGTGAGTACAGGTCAACGGTGTCATTGCGAGACAGCTTGCCAAAGCTGCTTTGGGCTGGGTGGGTATCGCTCGGCCACCTTAGTAGGCCGTCTTTTATGCGGAGTTTTCCGCACAGGTGGGTCTTGGCGCACCCGCCGCATCGCTGTTCCCCTTCGTCAGGGGCCCGTTGGCTGACGTTATCAGTCGCCGGATATGCAGTTTTCAATGTTCACAAGAAAGAAGGTATTACAAGAAGAAGCAGGACAAAAAGACAGTGCTGCACTACTGCAAATTCGTGGGGGAAACGGTGCTGTACGCCACGGAGAACGAGAACGGTGAGGGCTGGTATGACCACGGGAAATATCCCTTCGTGTTCGACCCCATGTTCCGTGTGAAGGGGACGCCCTGCGGCTTTGGCTATATCGACATTGGCAAGGGTGCCCAGGAGTACATCGACCGCGGGGATCAGGCGGTGATGCAGAACATGCTGTCCAATGCCAAGCCCCGGTACTTCGTCCGCTCCGACGGCTCTGTGAACGAGCAGGAGTACGCCGACATGACGAAGGATTTCGTGCATACCGACGGCAATCTGGGGCAGGACAGCATCCTGCCGGTGGTGGGCAAGGTGCTCAACAGCATCTACCTGAACGTGCTGGACAGAAAGGTGGACGAGCTGAAGGAGACCACCGGCAACCGGGACGTGTCCACCGGCGGCTCTACCTCCGGCGTGACGGCGGCCAGCGCCATTGCGGCCATGCAGGAGGCGGGCAGCAAGCTGAGCCGGGACGGCAACAAGGCGGCCTACCGCGCCTTCCGTGAGGTCGTGGAGCTGGTGGTGGAGCTGATCCGCCAGTTCTATGACCTGCCCCGTCAGTTCCGTATTCTGGGCGAGAACGGTCGGGAGGATTTCGTCAGCTACACCAACGCCGGGATCAAGCCCGTGTATCAGGGCATGGAGATGGGCGTGGATATGGGCTACCGGCTGCCGGTGTTCGACATTGAGATCACGGCGGAGAAGGCCAGTCCTTACAGCAAGCTGAGCCAGAACGAGCTGGCGCTGCAATTCTTCGGGGCGGGGTTCTTCAATCCCCAGATGACCGACCAGGCGCTGGCGTGTCTGGAGATGATGGACTTTGACGGCAAGGAGCAGATCATGCAGCGCATCAGCGCCAACGGAACGCTGTATCAGCGTCTGATGATGGCCCAGCAGCAGGCGGTGGCTATGGCCCAGCTGGTGGATATGAAGCTGGGCACCAACTACGCCATGCAGCTGCTGGGCGGTGCGCAGGGTACGCAGCAGCCCATGCCGGGAAGCGTTCCCGATACCGGCAACAGCGGCGGCGAGAGCAGCGTGACCGCCAACGCCAGAAAGGAAGCGGCAGACCGTGCCGCGCCGGTGTAAGCCATGGTGCGGGTAGAATTTTCACGGTGCGGCGGCACCTATGTGCTGCGGATGACCGGCCACGCGGGACAGGCCGACGTGGGGCATGACGTGGTGTGTGCGGCGGCCACCATCCTGTGCTATACGGCGGCGCAGACGGCGTTGGACTTCTATGAGCAGGGGAAGCTCCGCAAAAAGCCCCGCGTGGACGTGGACAGGGGCGACGCCACGGTGACGCTGTGTCCCCGGCAGGACGCGGCAGGGGAGGCGACTGTGGCGCTGCGGACGGTGGCGACGGGATTTGCGCTGCTGGCGCACCATTATCCGGAGTATGTGACATTCAGGCGTGAGCCTTAATGATGGATTCGCCCACCTGACGGGCAGATTACGGTTTCGCCCACCTACGGGCAGGAGGATATCATGAAAAATATGTACCGTTGGCTCGGCCTCCAGCTGTTCGCAGAGGGGGACGGCGGCACAGCAGCGGGCACCACGGGCGCGGCGGCTGGTACTGGCCAGCAGGCTGAACAGAACGCACCCGACGCCGGGGCGCAGCAGCAGGCAGAGCCTGCAAGAGATCTTGGCAAGGAATTTGACGCGCTCATCAAGGGCGAGTTCAAGGACGTGTATGCCAAGCGGGTACAGGATACGGTGACGCGGCGGCTGAAAGGCCCCAGTGCTGACGCGGAGAAGTTCCGCGCCATGCAGCCGGTGATGCAGATGCTGTCCCAGCGCTATGGCGTGGACGCTGCCGATATCAAGGCGCTGTCTGCTGCCATCGAGGAGGACAACGCCTTCTATCAGGAGGAGGCGGAGCGTCTGGGCATCAGCGTGGATCAGGTGAAAGCCATCCGCAAGACGGAGCGGGAGAACCAGCAGCTGAAGGAGCAGCTGGCCGAACGGGAGAGCCGCCAGCGGATGGAGCAGAACATCGCCAAATGGTCGCAGGAGGCGCAGGCCATCGCGCAGAAGTATCCGGGACTGGATCTGGAGAAGGAGCTGGGGAACCCGCAGTTCTTCAATGCGTTGATGAACGGGGCCAGCGTGGAGGGCGCCTATTGGGGTCTGTACCACGACCAGCTGATCCCGCAGGCCATGCAGTACACCGCTCAGGAGACGGAGCAGAAGCTGGCGGCCAAGATCCAGGCACAGGGCCAGCGCCCCACGGAAAACGGTGCGGGCGCCGGTGTGACCATGAAGAGCGACGTGTCGAAGCTCTCCGACAAGGATATGGATGATCTCATCCAACGTGCAAGGAGGGGCGAGAAGATCTGCTTCTGACCTCTCCGGAAGGGAGATTTATGAAAACCGTTAAAGACTTTTTTATGATGGCGCTGGACATGCAGCTGTTTGCTGATGTGACCAACACCACCGGCTCCAACTCCTCCGGCAACAACCTGTCGGCGGAAATGAAAACCTTCTATGACAAGGTGCTGCTGCGTGAGGCAGGCCCCAATCTGGTGCATAGCCAGTTCGGCCAGAAGCGCGACATCCCCAAGGGCAGCGGTAAGACCATTGAGTTCCGCAAGTTTAACCAGCTGCCCAAGGCGCTGACCGCCCTGACGGAAGGTGTGACCCCCAACGGCGGTGCGCTGGACGTGACCAGCCTGACCGCCACCGTGGCGCAGTACGGCTACTTCGTGCGTGTGTCCGACGTGCTGGATCTGACCGCCATTGACAATGTGATCGTGGAGGCCACCCAGCTGCTGGGCGCACAGGCGGGCGTGACCATGGATACCGTGGTGCGCAATCAGCTGTCTGCCGGCAACAACGTGCTGTTCTGCCCCACCGTGGCCAGCGGCACCGAGACCGCCGTGACCCTGCGCAAGAACATGAACACCACCAGCCAGCTGACCGTGAAGATGATCCAGAAGGCCGTTGCCACCCTGAAGAAGAACAACGTGCCGACCTTCAACGGCGACTATGTGGCGATCATCCACCCCTATGTGGCCTACGACCTGCAGCGTGACCCTGAGTGGATCGACGCCCACAAGTATGCCCAGCCGGAGAACCTGTTTACCGGCGAGATCGGCAAGGTGGCCGGTGTGCGCTTCGTGGAATCCACCGAGGCCAAGGTGTGGAAGGACAGCGATTGTCCCCAGAAGTCTGCGGCCAGCGGCAGTGATCCCGCCACCTACTACGGCGTGTTCTCCACGCTGGTGCTGGGCAAGAATGCCTACGGTGTGACCGAGGTGACGGGCGGCGGCCTCCAGACCATCGTCAAGCCTCTCGGCGCCGGTGAAGATCCCCTGAACCAGCGCTCCACCGTGGGCTGGAAGGGCATCCTTACCGCCAAGATCCTGCTGGAGCAGAATATGGTGCGTATCGAATCCGTTTCCGCTGAGTGGAGCGGCACCGTGGACGCCAACTGACATACTGCGCGGCGGGGGATACGCTCCCCCGCCGCAGAAGAAAGGAAAACGACATGGATAATGAAAACCTGAACACCGCCCAGACTGCACAGACCGCACAGGACACCCCTCAGACCACGCCGGAGCCTCCCAAGAAGGCGGAAAAGCCCAAGAAGGAGAAGATGGTGAAGGTGCTGCTGCCGCTGCTGGAAAACGGCGACACGGAGCAGTATGTGGCCGTGAACGGCCGCAGCTTTCTGATCCGCAGAGGTGAGGAAGTGGAAGTGCCGGAGTGCGTGGCAGAGGTGCTGCGCCTGAGCGAGAAGCAGAAGCGGGAGGCGTACCGCTATCAGCAGGAGGCCATCCGCCGGAGTATGCAGGGCGGCGATATGTGAGAAAACAAGGGGGCCGGTGTGCCCCCTTTCTTCAAAAGGAGGGATGGGGCATGACCATCATGCAGGCGCTGGAGGCGCTGGACAGAGAAAAGCCCAATGTGTTCACCCAGGAGGATAAGATCGGCTGGCTGAACGAGCTGGAGGCTATGGTGACAAGGGAGATCGTGCGGTGTTACCGGGGCGGCGAGACGGCGGAAATCCCTGTGCTGGGGGACGACGTGGAAGCCCGGCTGACGGCGCCGACACCCTACGACAGGATGTACCCCCTGTATCTGGCGGCCCAGGTGGACCGGCTGAACGGGGAGCTGGGCAAGTACAACAACTCCATCACGCTGTTTATGGCGGCGTATGGGGAGTATCGCAACTGGTACAACCGCACCCACGAGAGCGTGGGAGCAAGCGTGAAATACTGGTAAGGAGGGGCGGCAATGCAGTTTCCCACACTGACAGAACAGGGGCAGAGCCGGGAGATGATCTCGACCTTTGCAGGCTATGACCACAACAGGAGCATTGCGGCCAACGCCTTTTATGACATGAAGAATATGTCCTCGGACGGCTATCCGCTGCTGCAGAGCCGCGCAAGGCGCGGCGTGGTGCGGCAGATGGAGACGCCCCAGGGGATTTTGGCCAAGGACGCTATGGCGTGGGCGGACGGCGGGAAGCTCTACTACAACGGGGCAGAGATTATGGGCCTGACGCTGACGGAGGGCGAAAAGCAGCTGGTGAGCATGGGCGCGTACCTGCTGATCTGGCCGGATAAGAAGTATCTGAACACAAAAGACCTGACGGACTTCGGCGGTCTGGAGGCGAGCTACGCGAGCAGCGGCACGGTGACGTATCTTCTGTGCGGCGCGGACGGCAGCCCCCTGAGCAAGGTGTCCGCCACCAAGCCGGAGGAGCCCAAGGGCGGCGAATACTGGATCGACACCACGCAGACGCCCCACAGCCTGATGATGTGGAGCGAGAGCAGCGAGATGTGGATCGGCGTGGCGACGGTGTACACCAAGATCCAGGCGGTGGGCATCGGCAAGCCCTTCCAGGAGGGGGACGGCGTGGAGATCAGCGGCGCGGCCTATGGCGGCGACAGCGACGTGGTGCAGGCCCAATTTGAGGAGCTGAACGGCACGAAGATCATCTATGCCAAGGATGAGGACTATATCGTGGTGGTGGGTCTGATCGACCTGACCTATGAGCAGACGGAGGGCACCGTGACGGTAAAGCGGGCGGTGCCGGACATGGACTATGTGTGCGAGGCCCAGAACCGTATCTGGGGCTGCAAGTACGGCATGGTGGACGGCAAGGCCGTGAATGAGCTGTACTGCTGCAAGCTGGGCGACTTCCGCAACTGGCGGGTATACGCCGGTATCTCCACGGACGCCTGGGCCGCTTCTGTGGGTTCAGATGGGGCGTGGACGGGGTGCGCCAACTACCTGGGCTATCCTACGTTCTTCAAGGAGAATGTGATCCACCGGGTGGCCATCAGCGCCGTGGGCGCCCACCAGGTGACGGAGACGGTGGGCCGGGGTGTGCAGAGCGGCAGCTTCCGCAGCCTGTGCGTGGTGAATGAGGTGCTGTTCTACAAGTCCCGGACGGACGTGTGCGCCTATGACGGGAGCTTCCCCACCTCGATGGGGGCGGCACTGGGCGAGGAGCGGTATTCCGGGGCCGTGGGCGGCAGCTTCAACGGGAAGTACTACTTGTCCATGAAGGACAGCGGCGGGGCATGGCACCTGTTCTGCTACGACGCGGGGAAGGGCATGTGGCACCGGGAGGACAACACCCACGCCATGTGCTTTGCCGCCATGAACGACGACCTCTACTACATCGACGCGGACACGAAGAAGCTCATGTGTGTGCTGGGGACTCAGGGAACGCCGGAGACGGATCTGGAGTGGATGGCGGAGAGCGGCGTGATCGGGTATGAGTACCCGGACAAGAAGTATCTGAGCCGGTACAACATCCGGCTGCAGGTTGAGAACGGCGGAGAGCTGCGGCTCTACTGCCAGTATGATTCAGACGGCAGGTGGGAGCATGCCGGGACGGTGCGCCGGAGAGGGACGGGGACGTTTACGGTGCCGATGATCCCCCGGCGGTGCGACCACATGAAGCTGCGGCTGGAGGGCAAGGGCATTGTGCGGGTGTTCTCCATTGCCAAGATTCTGGAGCTGGGGAGTGATGTCGGATGGTAGTAATTCCCTCTCCGCCCATGCTGCAGGGGGACAAGGCCCAGCAGCTACAGGACGTGCGGCGGTATCTCTACCGGCTGGTGGACACGCTGAACAGCAGCCTGAACAACCTGACGGCGGAGAATTTTTCCCAGGAGACGGCGGCGGCCCTGGGCGGGGCCACCCGGGAGGAGATGCAGCAGACCCAGGCGGATTTGAAATCCCTCATCATCAAGAACGCCAACGAAGTGCGCCAGACCATCGAGAAGGTGGAGCAGACGCTGCGGAGCGAATATGTGGCCATTTCGGACTTCGGCACCTTCCAGGAGAACATGGAGAACACCATCACGGCCACAGCGGCGGGACTGGAGCAGGAGATCAGCACACGCAGCGAGATCGTGAACAACTTCATTGCTGCCACCAATGGCTACATCCGCCAGGGCGTGGTGGGCTATGAGGGGCTGACGCCCATTATCGGTATCGCCATCGGCCAGGACATTCAGGTGACCGGCGTGAAGGAGACGGTAGGCGGCAAGGAGTATGAGGAGATCGACCGGAGCCAGAACATGAGCATCTGGACGACGAAGAAACTGTCCTTCTACGTGAACGGCGGCGAGGTGGCGTATTTCGCCAACGACGCGCTGTATGTGACAGGCATCCACACGGGGACGGTGACGTTTCCCAACTGGGTGATAGACGACGGCAACGGGCTTTCGTTCCGTTGGACAGGAGGTAATTCATGAGCAGCTACAGCTGGGGAAGCGGGCCGACACTTACGGTCAACATCTCCGATAACATCTACCGCGTAAGTTCGGGCAGCACGTCATATTCCGGTTATGTGACGGTGTCACTGGGCGGATGCAGCGGCGGCAGTTACTTCGGCTATTATATCGACGTGACGGTAAACGGGACGAAGAAGCGGCTGAAGGAGAATTCGCCGGATCGCTGGAACAGCGGCGCGTACAGCGCCAGTTTCTATGTGGCCGGCAGTACCACCGCCAGCAGCGTCAGCATTTCCATTACCCTGGGCACCAACGCGCCCCGCGGCGGCAAGACGCTGACGTATACCACCAGCATCGGTTCCTATTCCAGCGGTAGCAGCGGCGGAGGCGGCACCACAGGGCCTACGGCGGGAGCGTCTACCCCGACACTGAGCAAGAACGGGGCGAAGCTGGGGGAGAAGGTGACCATCTACACCAACCGGGGCGACAGCCGCTATACCCACAAGGTGACGTACACGGTGGGCGGGGAGACCGGCACCATCGCCACCGGGGTGGGGGCCAGCTGCGAGTGGACGCCGCCCACCAGCCTGATCGACAAGGTGACCACCAGCGGCGCGGCCTGCACCATCACCTGCACCACCTACTACGGCAGCACCAACAAGGGAACGGCCACGGCGCGGCTGACGCTGTATCCACCGGATGGGGCGGCCCCCACGGTGACGGATGGGTGGATCAGCGCAGAGCGGGACAACAGCCTGATTCCCGGCATCAACGCCTGGGTGGTGGGGTATTCCAAGGTGAAGATCACCTTTGACCCCAGCAAGGCCAGCGGGAACTTCAATGCCACCATTGTGGGCTTCTCGGTGCAGTACGACGGGGAGACAGTGGCGGCGGTGGACAACACCGCTACCACAAAGGCGCTGACCGGCACGGCGGCCACGGTGCGGTGCATGGTGATGGACAGCCGGGGCAACACCACCACGGAGACGGTGGAGGTGGAGGCGCTGGCCTATGCGCCGCCCACCATCACGGAGGCCAGCGTTTACCGCTGCGACGACGCGCTGCTGGCGGCGGATGACGGCGTACATATCGCGGCCAGGGCCACGGCGGGCTGCACCGGGCTGAACGGGGAGAACACCGTGACGCTGACGGCGGCCATTGAGGAGATCCATGAAAAGGCCCCGAAGCTGCCTGTCCGGGAGCTGTTCCGCTCGGGTATGCACATCGGCCACGACATGATCGGCACCATGTCCAACACGCTGATCCTCGCCTATACCGGCTCCGCCACCGGGGAGA
>OIAK01000686.1_pt1 | contig 14337 bp, 13 predicted proteins | sample 1580741 | NCBI WGS metagenome assembly OIAK01 (sample SAMEA3882521, study PRJEB24775) | human gut metagenome | biome: human-associated habitat; feature: intestine environment; material: feces | place: Netherlands | collected 2009/2010
AGATTTCATTATTAGTACTCCTGCATATAACGAAAACAAAGATAAGTTTATAGACTATGACGGAAGATAATTATATATAACCATTAAATGCAATTACGACGGCAAGGAAATTGATATTACATTTGAGGGTACGAAGATATTATTTGATGTCTATAAATGGAAGATGATTCCCAATGAGCTGTTTCCTTTTGACGACAGCAGTCTGGAGCTTTTATATGAAATGGAGTATGCATAACAAATTATCGCTTTGTAACTTTTGACGAAAATTAAAACAGTAGGAAAAAATCTGCTTTTCCCCTTGTAATTTTATAAAAATATGCTATAATAATATTATAAATTGTTGGATATTTTATGACATTTTATAACTGTTGTAAAAAATAAAATATGAGGTGATTGTAAATGACAGAAATGGAACTCTATAAGCTTTGGTGCGAAAAGGCTGTGGATGACCCTGATTTGCAGACTGAGCTTAAATCTATCGAGGGCGATGAAGAAGCTATCAAGGATAGATTCTATCGTGACCTTGAATTCGGTACAGGCGGACTTAGAGGTGTTATCGGCGCCGGTGCTTATAGACTTAATATCTATACGATCAGACGTGCTACACAAGGCCTTGCTGATTATGTAAACGGAGCGTTTGAAAACGGTTCTGTTGCCATTGCTTATGACTCAAGAATCAAGTCTGACGTTTTCGCTAAGGAAGCTGCTTCTGTTCTTGCTGCTAATGGCATTAAGGTTTATATTTATCCTGAGCTTATGCCTACTCCAATGCTTTCTTGGGCAGTGAGAGCATTAAAATGCAACGCCGGTATCGTTGTAACTGCTTCACATAACCCTGCAAAATATAACGGATATAAAGTATACGGCGACGACGGCTGTCAGATTACTTTGGATGTTGCTAATACAGTAATCGGAAAAATCAACGCTGTTCCAATGTTTGACGGAGCAAAGCTTATGGGATTTGACGAGGGTGTTGCTTCAGGCAAGATCGAACTTATCGGACAGGACGTAATCGAGGCTTATCTTGATAAGGTTCAGGAGCAGGGAATTCATACTGACTTAGTTGCCGACAGCGGACTTAAAGTAGTTTATACGCCTCTTAACGGTACAGGTAATAAGCCGGTAAGAGCTATTTTGAAGAGAATCGGCATTAAGGAAGTAACAGTTGTTCCTGAGCAGGAGAATCCTGACGGAAACTTCCCGACTTGTCCTTTCCCGAACCCTGAAATTGAAGAGGCTTTGGCAAAAGGTCTTGAGCTTTGTAAGACAGTTAAGCCTGATTTGCTTCTTGCAACAGACCCTGACTGTGACCGTGTAGGTATCGCAGTACCTTCACCGGAGGGTGATTATGTATTGTTCAGCGGTAACGAAGTTGGCGCAATGCTCTTTGAGTATATCTGTGAAGAAAGAATCAAGCTTGGCACAATGCCTGAAAAGCCTGTTGGTGTTAAAACAATCGTTACTACTGATATCGTTAAGGCTATGGCTGAAAAATACGGTGTTGAACTCCGCAATGTGCTTACAGGATTTAAATTTATCGGTGAACAGATCGGCTTCCTTGAAAAAGACGGTGAAGATAACCGCTATATCTTCGGATTTGAAGAGAGCTATGGATATCTTGCCGGATCTTATGTTCGTGATAAGGACGCAGTAGTAGCGTCAATGCTTATCTGTGAAATGGCTGCTTTCTATAGAACAAAGGGTATTTCACTTCTTGAGGCAAGAGAAAAAATGTATAAGACATATGGCAATTATGTTCATTCACAAAGCTCATTTACTTGTGAAGGTGCAAGCGGAATGGAAAGAATGAAAGAGCTTATGTCAATGCTCCGTACAGATACTCCTAAGGAGATCGGCGGACTTAAGGTTGTTTCATTTGCTGACTATATGGCATCTGAAGAAACTTGCATTGAATGCGGTAAAAAGACTCCTATTACCCTTCCAAAATCTGATGTTTTGGCATTTAATCTTGAACAGGGCGCAAGCGTTATCATTCGTCCATCAGGTACAGAACCAAAGATCAAAGCATATTATACAACAATCGGTGAAACAAAGGAAGCTGCTTCAAAGCTTCGTGATACAATTGCCGATGACTTTAAGTCAATTCTCGGTTTCTGATTAAAATTTAATAAACCTAAGCTCCCGTTAAAAAGCGGGAGCTTTTTTTGTGCCCAAGCGAGCATATTTAAGACATGTGGCGAATATACTGTCTTAGCAAGTAAAGGCAACACCGTAAAAAACCACGGCTGCCGACTTTGCAAAATACAGCGTTGCCTTAACGACATTTTTCAGGAGGATTAGTTTATGGATACTATGGATTTTAAAGTAAATCGAGAAATATTTACTGCCGGCACGGTTATTCTCGATTCAAGCTGCGAGCAGTCGGTGGAAAGAGATTTTGTGCTGCCGGACTATTGCCCGGATATTTTCAGAATATTAAAATGCCGAATTACACCTAAAGTTACTTCACAAAGCATCAACGGCGAAAAACTTACATTTGAATTGTCAGTACTTATAAGAGTGCTCTATCAGAGTGAGGGCAGTTCTAAAATCAATTGCCTTGAACAAAAGGTTAATTATTCAAAATCAGTGGATATAAGCGGTGAGTGCAGCAATCCTATGATTTCGATTACCCCTCGGACAGATTACGTTAATTGCAGAGTGGTAAATCAGAGAAGGCTTGATGTAAGAGGAGCTGTTACCTCCAGAGTTAAGGTTACAGGTGAGAAAAAACAGCCTGTCGTTGTGGATGCTTTCGGAGGAAACATTCAACTCAAAAAAACTCTCGTTACATATCCCGCAAAAAGACTTGTGGCTTCAAAGCGTGTGACAGTTATTGAAGAGCTTGAGCTTGGGGGTTCAAAGCCGGCAGTGGGAGCCGTTATTCGTTCTGATTGCACAGTATTCCCCCATGAGCAGAAAATTATAGCAGGAAAGCTTGTGACTAAAGGCGACGCTGAAATATCAATGCTTTATACCTGTACAAAAGACGGTACTGAAGATTCAGCCGAACCTATGAAATTTACCATTCCTTTCAGCCAGATTATTGACATTGAGGGCATTGACGAAAGCTTCGAGGCGTTTGTAGATATTACTCCGGGAAGCTGTGAGATAATGCCTAAAGGTGAAAATGCTTCTTCACTTGAATGTGAGCTGGTGCTTATCGTAAATTGCACAGCCCTAAAGTATGAAACCTGCGAAGCAGTTACCGACGCATATTCAACATGCTATGAGTGCGAAATGGAAAATAGCGGCTACCGACTGGACAGCAAGCCTATGGCAATAAATGAAACCCATGCCCTTTCAGCTCAGGTAACATATGAGGATGAGTGTATTAAATGTATCTATGACGCATGGTGCGAGGCAGATAATCTCTCGGTAAGATTTGATGAAACAGGAGGAAAATTTATTGCCTCAGGCAGCGTGAATTTCTCCCTTATCGGTAAAAATGAAAGTAATTGTCCGATCTATCTTGAAGCGGAGGCAGCCTTTGACCATGATATTGAGGTTTCAGAAAACTGTAACGGAAACAATAGTTATATCGAACCAAAAGTTAGGGTTAAAAGCTGTTCATATCATCTTCTTGACGGACATACAGCAGAGATTAAAGCAGAAATTGAAATCGGTGGCTATCTATATGAAGCATGCGCTAAAACAATGCTTTGTGATTTGAAAGCCATGACCGATAAACCAAAGGAAAAACAGAACGGCTATGCACTTAAGCTGTGCTATTGCAGTGGCCATGAGGATATTTGGGAGATTGCAAAAAAATATTCTACTTCAGTGACTGCAATTCTTGAGGAAAATGATTTGACAGACGATAAGCTGTCCGATTGCGGAATGCTTCTCATACCTTTGACAAATTAAAAGCTCCGCAGATTATGTGAAAGGAATGGTTACGATTATGCAGAATGATATTTATAACGATATTGCCACACGAACCGAAGGGGATATTTATATCGGCGTCGTTGGACCTGTGAGAACAGGTAAATCAACTTTTATAAAGCAATTTATGGAGAAGTTCGTTATTCCCAATATAGAAAGCGATTTCAGAAGAGAACGTGCAGTTGATGAGCTTCCTCAGTCAGCTGCAGGAAAAACCATCATGACCACTGAGCCAAAGTTTATCCCAGAGGAAGCCGTTCAGGTTGCCCTTGAGGACGGTGCTAAATTTAATGTCAGAATGATTGACTGTGTGGGATATATAATTCCAAGTGCAATTGGTTATTTTGAGAATGAAATGCCCCGAATGGTGGTGACCCCGTGGTTTGAAGCAGAAGTGCCATTCAATATGGCGGCGGAAGTGGGAACTCAAAAGGTTATCACTGAGCATTCCACAATCGGTCTTGTGGTAACTACCGACGGTTCAATTACCGACCTCCCAAGAGATGAATATGAAGAATGCGAAGAACGTGTAATTAACGAGCTAAAGCAAATTAATAAGCCTTTTGTCGTGCTTATGAACTGCGTTGATCCACGGTCTGAGTCAGTTATGGAGCTATGCCGTGAGTTAAGTGAAAAATATGATACCACAGTTATTCCGGTTAATTGTCTTGACTTGTCTGAAAATGATATCAAGAATATTCTTACTCAGGTTCTATATGCTTTTCCTATTAAGGAAATCAATATTGAAATGCCTTCATGGATCAACAGTCTTGAAAAAGGACATTGGTTGAAAGAAGGAATATTTACTCATATTAAAAATGCAGCCGCAAGTCTTAAAAACCTGAGAGAAATAAAGAATTGTGCCAAGGATATCGAGAACTGTGAGCATATTGTAAAAAGCTCTGTTAAAAGTATAGACTTAGGCAGCGGTTCGGCAGTTATCTGTGCAGATATCAATCCATCATTGTTTTATAAAATTTTAGGCGAAGCCACAGGATTAAATATTGAAGGCGACAGCGATCTGATGGCACAAATACTTCAGCTTGTGAAAATCAAGCAGAAGTATTCCAAGTTTGCAAAAGCCCTCAGCGAGGTAGAAGAAAAAGGTTATGGCATTGTAATGCCGTCAATGGATGAGCTGACTCTTGATGAGCCTGAAATCATAAAACAGGGCGGAAAATACGGCATAAGATTAAAAGCGACAGCTCCGTCAATACATATGATGAAAGCAACTATAAATACAGAGGTCGCACCAATAGTCGGATCTGAAAAACAGTCGGAAGAGCTTGTGCTTTATATGCTCAACGACTTTGAGGAATCCCCGCAGAAAATCTGGGAGTCAAATATTTTCGGAAAATCATTGCATGAGCTTGTGAATGAGGGGCTTCATGCAAAGCTTGCAAAACTGCCCGATGACGCAAGAATGAGATTAAGAGAAACTATTGAGCGTATGATAAATGAGGGCTGTTCAGGACTAATCTGTTTCATACTGTAAAAAGAAAAGGCAATATCGAAAACTCATATGAGTTAATCGGTATTGCCTTTGTTTTTGTATAATTTTTTTATAATAATATTAAAATTCAGCGAGCCAAAATTATTATAGTGATTTTATTTTAAAATAATCCTCCAGTCTGTCAAGATATAAATCTGCCTGTTTTCTTGAGTGAAATGTAATTACCTTAACATTAGGATATTTTTTTAGTGTTTGATCAGTTTGCTTTTCTTGTTTTCGTGAGAATCCTGCTATGAATTTTAGAAAATCCCAGTCAAACCTTTGTTCACAGCCTTCGGTAATATCCGTGCGTTTAACTTTCAGCTTAGACTGAATAAGTCTTTTGGCATATCCCTGTAAGCAGGCAATAGTGCCTATTTTGAAACGGTAAACTATTTGCGCATGTTCAAGCCGCATTTCCATTGTACTTCTGAAATTTCCGTCAATTATCCATGATTCCTGCATTACAATATTTTTTTGCTTTGCTTTAAATATCTGCTTGTCCTCTTCAATCCAGCCGCTTTTCCAGTAAAGTCTGTCAAGATGTGTCAAGGGCAAGCCTGTGATTTTTGCCAGTCGCAGGGAAAAGGTCGATTTCCCCGCACAGGAACAGCCTATCACCAAAAGTCGTGTTTTCATAAAATGTCCTTTCGTCTTTGCCGAGCGGGTCAAATCGGCATTGGTTAGCAACGTAGATTAACAGTATATCAAAATAGTTTTCAAAAGTCAATATTAACATATGTATTTGCAGAGTTAAAATAAGATGCGGCTAAAATGATGTCAAATTGTTGCCTTTTATAAATAAGTGTGATATAATAATTATGTATTGATTTTTATTTGATAATAGAGTAAAGGGCGGTGGCATTGTTGAGAATATTGGGAATTGACCCGGGGTATGCGATCGTAGGATATGGTGTTCTCGATTATTTAGCTAACCGTTTTGAAGTTGTGGGTTTTGGTGCAATAACTACCGGTGCAGATATGACCTTCACTAAAAGACTTGAGGTTATATATAACGATATGTGCCAAATCCTTGACTTGTATAAACCTGATGAACTGGGAATTGAAAAGCTTTTTTTCAATACTAATCAGAAAACAGGAATTGATGTCGCACAAGCAAGAGGTGTTACTTTGCTTCCTGCAATCCAGCGTGGAATACCGATTTATGAGTATACGCCTTTGCAGGTCAAAAGCTCTATTGTTGGATATGGAAGAGCTGAGAAGAAGCAGGTTCAGGAAATGACAAAAAGCATTTTAAGGCTGAAAGAAGTGCCCAAACCTGACGATACAGCGGACGCCGTTGCAATCGCTATAACCCATGGATATTCAATTACTACAAGAAAACTTACTGAAAATCTAGGGGATAGGATTTGATTTTAATGTCAGAAAGGAGTGCATATTCCTTAATGGGAATATGGTTTTTATGATATATTCCGTATCGGGAAAATTGATTCATACCGAGGGCGATCTTGCAGTCGTTGAATGCGGCGGTGTGGGGTATGCCTGTAAAACAACATTAGCTACTTTGCAGAAAATTGCAGGTGAAACAAATGTAACCCTGCTTACATATATGAGCGTCAGAGAGGATGCTGTTGAGCTTTTCGGCTTTGCCGACGGTGAGGAGCTGAGAGCTTTCAAGCTGCTCATATCCGTTTCGGGAGTAGGTCCAAAAGCGGGACTTGCGATACTTTCTGCAATGAATCCGCAGCAGTTTGCTTTAGCAGTTGCAACAACTGATTCAAAAGCCTTTACTCAGGTCAAAGGAATAGGCAAAAAAACCGCCGAAAGAATATGCCTTGAATTAAGAGATAAGGTCGCCGGTGAAACAATTTCCGTTCGAGGACAAACAGCGGCTTCAGTTCCGTCAATGAGCGGAAATATCGGAGAAGCTATTACAGCCTTAGAGGTGCTTGGATATTCTTCAGCAGAAGCCGCAGGAGTAATTGCAAAGCTTGATCCTGAATTGCCTGTCGAGGAGCTTATAAAGAAAGCGCTGATAGGACTTGCAAAGTTTTAAAGGTCAGAAAAATCAACCTTTTTGAAAATAGAGGAGAAATTAAATGATAGAACAAGGCGATTTTGATGTGGAAAATAGAATAGTTGCGCCGAAACAGCAGACGCAGGATACAACTGATGATTTTGAAATAAGTCTGCGTCCTAAAACCCTCGCCGAGTATATCGGACAGGATAAGGTTAAAGAAAATCTGTCAATATATATCCAGGCGGCAAAAAATCGAGGTGACAGCCTTGACCATATCCTGCTTTACGGTCCTCCCGGACTTGGAAAAACTACGTTGTCTGCAATTATTGCCCACGAAATGGGAGTGAATATCCGTACAACATCAGGCCCGGCTATTGAAAAGCCGGGGGATCTGGCAGCATTGCTTACTAACCTTGAGGACGGCGACGTGCTGTTTATTGATGAAATCCATAGACTTTCACGACAGGTGGAAGAGGTGCTATATCCTGCACTTGAGGACTATGCCCTTGATATTATCATGGGTAAAGGCCCTGCCGCAAGGTCTATAAGAATTGAGCTTAATAAGTTTACTCTCGTTGGTGCAACTACAAGAGCAGGTCAGCTTACTTCACCTCTTCGTGACAGATTTGGGGTGATTGAAAGATTAGAGCTGTATACAAACGAACAGCTTTGCGACATTGTAATGCGTTCAGCAGTAATTCTCGGTGTGCCCTGTGATAAAGACGGTGCAATGGAGCTTGCTTCTCGTTCAAGAGGAACTCCCCGAATTGCAAACCGCTTTTTGAAAAGAGTGCGTGATTTTGCCGAAGTTATGGGTGACGGAAGAATCACAAAGGATATCGCAAAAATTGCCCTTGACCGTATGGAAGTGGATAGTCTGGGTCTTGACAGCCTTGATAAACGTGTGCTGACAATGATAATCAAAGGCTACGGCGGCGGTCCTGTAGGACTTGAAACATTGGCTTCTGCTTTGAATGAGGAAGCAGTGACCCTCGAGGACGTATGCGAACCGTATCTCATGCAGCTTGGATTCTTGTCAAGAACCCAAAGAGGACGCTGTGCAACGCAGCTTGCCTATGAGCATTTGGGTATATTGAAAGACGGTCAAACTACTTTATAATACTACTTAAAAGGTATCTGATTCAGAAGTAACCAAATCGGAAATGATATTGAAAATATAAATTATTACTTTGATTAAGGAGAAAAATTATGGGAAGACTTTTTGGAACTGACGGTGCAAGGGGAATTGCAATTACAGAGCTTACTTGCGAAATGGCTATGAATATCGGTCGTGCAGCAGCCTTGGTGCTTGCAAAGGAAACAAATCATACACCTAAAATTATTATTGGTAAGGATACAAGAATTTCAGGAGATGTCCTTGAAGCAGCTCTTGTATCCGGTATCTGTTCTGTAGGTGCAAATGTACATATTCTCGGTGTACTTCCTACTCCTGCCGTTGCAATGCTTGTTAAGAAATATGAAGCGGACGCAGGCGTGATGATCTCTGCATCTCATAATTCTGTTGAGTTTAACGGAATTAAGCTTTTTTCAGGTTCAGGCTTTAAGCTTTCAGATAAAATTGAAGCGGAAATTGAAGAGCTTATCCTTGATACTCCGGAGAAAATGGAGCTTAAAGACGGCTGTGAAATCGGAAGAGTGTTCTATGAAATGAATGCAGAATGGGATTATATTCGTTATGTGAGAAAAACTATAGATACCGATTTTTCAGGAATCAGAGTAGCTCTCGATTGTGCTAACGGTTCCGCATCAGGTACAGCTAAGAAACTGTTTGAAGGACTTGGCGCTTCATGTGTTATGATAAGCGATACTCCCGATGGAACGAATATAAATAAGGATTGCGGTTCAACTCATATTGAACAGCTTATGAAAACAGTAGTGGAGAAAAAGTGTCATGTGGGTCTTGCGTTTGACGGAGATGCCGACAGATGTCTTGCTGTTGATGAGAATGGACAGCTGATTGACGGCGATAAGCTTCTTGCAATCTTCTCTAAGTTTATGAAAGTCCAGGGCAAGCTGAAATCAAATACCTGTGTCGTAACAGTAATGAGCAATTTAGGCTTCTTTAAGTTTGCAAAAGAAAACGGTATAAATGCTACAACTACCGCTGTAGGCGACAGATATGTATTAGAAAGAATGCAGAAGCTGGACTATAATCTCGGCGGAGAACAGTCAGGACATATTATCTTCCTTGACGAAGCAAATACAGGCGACGGTCAGCTTACAGGTGTAAAACTGCTTGAAGTTATGAAGAAAACAGGAAAGAAAGCCAGTGAGCTTGCAGCATGTATGGAAACATACCCACAGGTACTTGTAAATGTAAAGATTACAGCAGATAAAAAGGGTATGTGGGAGAAAAATGAAAAGGTACAGCAGGCGATTGAAATGTACAAAGAAAAGCTTGGCGACGAGGGAAGAATTCTTGTCCGTGAATCGGGAACAGAACCTCTTGTCCGTGTAATGCTGGAGGGTAAAAAAACAGGTATTATTACAGAATATGCACATAACATTGCAAAATTAATTGAACAAATGTAGGGGCGACCCTTGCGGTCGCCCGAAAACGACCTCTTGCATCTATTTAAAGGAGTTGCGTTATGAAAATATGCATAATAAACGGTCAGAATCATAAAGGCTCTACATACCATATAGGTAAAATGCTTGCCAATAAAATCGACGGAGAGGTAACCGAGTTTTTTCTGCCAAAAGATTTTGATGAGTTCTGCTGCGGCTGCACAAATTGCTTTATGATAGGTGAGGAGAAATGTCCGCATTATGAAAAGCTGAAGCCTGTTACAGAAGCAGTAGACGAAGCTGATATTTTAATACTTACATCTCCCGTTTATGTTTATCATTGTACAGCTTCAATGAAAGCATGGCTTGATCATTAGGGCTGGCGCTGGATCGTGCATAGACCTGAAGAAAAAATGTTTTCAAAGCGTGCAGTGGTTATTTCAACAGCAGCAGGTGCAGGTATGAAATCAACCAATAAGGATATGAAAGACAGCCTGACATTTTGGGGAGTTCCGAAAGTGTATTCTGTGGGAATGGCGGTGAACGCTGTTTCTTGGAGCGAAGTACCTGAAAAAAAGAAACGCAAGATAGAGAGAATTACCGACCAAATTTCTGAAAAACTAAGAAAAGATAATTTTAAACCCAAAGCGTCTTTAAAAGCAAAATTTTTCTTTACGTTTGTGAGAATAATGATGAAAAAAGGCTGGAATCATGCCGATATGGAATATTGGAATGCAAAGGACTGGACAGGTAAGAAAAGACCGTGGAAGCTTTAATATAAACAAAATTATATTGCATGTAAAATGAAAATAAGGATATTAAATTATGAGAATAGCAGAAAATTGGAAAGACTATAGAATAATAGATACCTCAAACGGCGATAAGCTTGAAAGCTGGGGAGGAAAAATACTTGTTCGTCCCGATCCGCAAATTATATGGAAATCAAAGCATAAAACAGATTTGTGGGAAAAAGCCGACGGAGTTTATCACCGTTCAAATAAAGGTGGCGGCGAGTGGGAATATCGCCGTAAGCTGCCGCAGAGCTGGACAATAAACTATGGCGATCTGAAATTCAATATACGTCCCACAGGCTTTAAGCATACAGGACTTTTCCCTGAACAGGCAGTAAACTGGGATTGGATGGCTGATAAAATTAAAAATGCAGGCAGACCAATAAAGGTGCTGAACCTGTTTGCCTATACTGGCGGAGCAACTCTTGCCTGTGCCAATGCAGGAGCTCAGGTTTCTCATGTGGACGCATCAAAGGGTATGGTCCAGTGGGCAAGAGATAACGCCGCCGCTTCAGGTCTGTCAGATAAGCCAATTCGTTGGCTTGTGGACGATTGTGAAAAGTTTGTAAGACGTGAAATAAAGCGTGGTAATCTCTATGACGCCGTTGTCATGGATCCTCCAAGCTATGGAAGAGGACCCGGAGGAGAAGTCTGGAAGCTTGAAGATTGTATATATGAGCTTGTTGAAACCTGTTCGCAGGTGCTGAGCGATAAACCACTGTTTTTCTTGCTTAACAGCTATACAACCGGACTTTCACCGTCAGTAATGGCTTATATTTTAAATGAAGTGCTTACGCCTAAATTTGGCGGAACAGTAACGGCAGATGAAATAGGACTGCCTGTGGAAACATCAGGAATGGCGCTGCCGTGCGGTTCAACAGCAATATTTCAGTTATAAAGAAATTATTTTAACAAAACTCAGCGATTAGACATTTAAAACAATTCAAAAAGCTAAGGAAGCGGACTATTTTATTAGACTTTATTATGTGTGTAAGTTCTTCAGAAGAGAGCGTGGAACGTATAAAAAACAGAGTGCGAAAAGGCGGTCACAATATTTCTGATGAAGATATATTGCGCAGGTATAGTAAGCGTTTTGAGGATTTGTCAAAAGTTCTGCCTTATTGTAATGAAGTCAGCTTTTTGACAACGACAATGGTTTTGTTGAAGCAGCCGAGTATAAAAACGGTATGTTGATTATTAAAGCAGAGAGAATTCCTAAATGGCTTAATGATTTTAAAGAATATTTGAAAGTCTATTAGGAAGAAATGTCACTGTTCATTATCTGTAAATAATTAATATGTATGAAAGGGGAGAGATCTTAATGAATCTAAGCGATTTGCCCAATATCGGTACAGTCCTTGAAAAACAGCTTGTTGCCGTTGGCATAGATACCCCTGAGAAGCTGAGAGAAACGGGTACAGAGCAGGTGTTTTTAAAACTGAAAGCATATGACCCCGGCTCATGTCTGCATAAGCTCACCGCAATAGAGGGAGCTGTAAAGGGAATACCCAAGAAGAATATATCTGAACAAAGAAAAAAAGAACTAAAAGAATTTTTTAAAACACTGTAATGAGGTAATATAATGAGCAGTTTTATTGAAATAAAGGATTTGCATTTTTCATATGTAAATGAAATGGAAGAGCCTCCGGTTAAAACAGAGGTGCTGAAAGGTATTAATCTTGATATACAAAAGGGCGAGTTTGTCGCCGTGCTTGGGCATAACGGTTCGGGAAAATCTACCCTTGCAAAATGTATTAACGCTATAAATATTCCCGAAAGCGGTTCGGTTTTGGTAAACGGACTTGATACTAAGGATGAAAAAAATCTGCTTGATATAAGAAAAACAGTAGGCATGGTGTTTCAGAATCCCGATAACCAAATCGTCGCAACTATCGTCGAAGAGGATGTTGCATTTGCATTAGAGAATATGGGCGTTGACCCAAAGGAAATTCGTCAGCGTGTGGACGACGCTCTTAAAACCGTTGGAATGTATGAGTACCGTGAGCATGCCCCCCATAAGCTGTCAGGCGGACAAAAACAAAGAGTGGCAATCGCAGGAGTAATAGCAATGCGCCCTCAGTGTATTTTGCTGGACGAGCCTACAGCAATGCTTGACCCGAAGGGCAGAGCAGAGGTAATGAAAACAATAAAAATGCTTAACCGTGAAAATGGTGTAACTATTGTTCTGATTACTCACTATATGGAGGAAGCAGCTCAGGCCGATAGAGTTGTGGTGATAGACGAAGGCGAGGTCGTTATGGATAATGAACCTAAGAAAGTATTCTCTCAGGTGGAAACCATGAAAAACCTTGGACTTGACGTTCCTCAGGTTACTCAGCTTGCATATGGACTGAAAAAGGCAGGTTATAATATTTCATCAGAGGTTATAACTGAAGATGAATGCGTTGAGGCTATTGCTGGAATCATAGCTAATAAAAAAGTATAAATTTTATTGCATTTTGTACAAATTAAGTGCATAATTATTGTGCTTCTTGACATGATTTCGATTTTGCAGTATAATACCATTAAATTAATTTTTGTGTTGTTAGTCTGAAAAGGAATAAATATGGCAGTAATTAAAACAGATAATTTATCTTATGTCTATGGCGAAGGAACTCCTTTTCGTAAGGTCGCTGTGGATAATGTTAATATAGAAATCCAAGAGGGGGAATTTGTTGGCGTGATCGGACATACCGGTTCCGGCAAGTCCACCCTTATTCAGCATTTTAACGGATTGCTGAAGCCTACTTCCGGTAAAATCTTTATTGACGGTGAGGAGCTTTGGCAGGATAAAGCAAGGCTCCGCCCGATACGTTTTAAAGTAGGTCTTGTCTTTCAATACCCTGAATATCAGCTTTTTGAGGAAACTATATATAAGGATATAGCTTTCGGTCCGAGAAATATGGGACTTAATGAAATTGAAATAGACAGACGTGTCAGAGAAACTGCAAGAATGGTGGGAATTTCCGAGTCAATGCTTGATAAATCACCATTTGAGCTTTCCGGCGGACAAAAGCGAAGAGTGGCTATTGCAGGAGTAATGGCAATGGAACCCAAAGTGCTTATCCTCGACGAGCCTGCGTCAGGACTTGACCCAAAGGGCAGGGAACAGATCTTAGGGCTTATTAAGGATTATCATAAGCTGACGGGTAATACCGTCTTGCTGGTTTCGCATTCAATGGAGGACGTGGCAAAGCATGCTTCTAAAATTCTTGTAATGAATGACGCTAAGGTATTTTGCTATGATAAACCCGTTAATGTCTTTCATAGAGCGCAGGAGCTTGAGCAAATGGGACTTGCAGTTCCGCAGATAACAAGAGTTTTTAATCGCCTTAAATCAATGGGATGTGATTTAGGCGAAGACGTATATACAGTGGATTTTGGCATGAAGCTGTTGCTCGATAAGCTGAAAAAGGATTAGTTTTATAGGAGGATGTACCTTGATAAAGGATATCACGATTGGTCAGTATTTTCCCGGTAAGTCGCCAATTCACCGTATGGACTCAAGAATGAAAATAGTGCTTACCTTGGTTTTTATAGTTATGCTTTTTGTGGCAGACAGCATGTGGGGGCTTCTTGTAGGTATTGGTTTTACCGCATTTACCTATGCAGTTTCAAAAATACCTGCGAAAATGATTTTAAAAAGCCTGAAGCCTATT
>OIAK01000689.1_pt1 | contig 14281 bp, 12 predicted proteins | sample 1580741 | NCBI WGS metagenome assembly OIAK01 (sample SAMEA3882521, study PRJEB24775) | human gut metagenome | biome: human-associated habitat; feature: intestine environment; material: feces | place: Netherlands | collected 2009/2010
ACTTTTTTCATGCGGTGTGGTATCATTAAAAGTAGTTTGGCGGAATTCCTGCATATTTTTTCCGAAGTCCGGATATAATAAGCTAAAACGCTTATTGGAGGACGGTTATGTTAAAAAATAATAACGGGAATGAAAACGGTGAAGCAAATCAGAATGAAAAGATAAATGAGTCTGATAAATCTGATATAATCAAGGAATACGGACAGGTTGCGATACCTAATGCCAAGCATCTAATACATTGTCTTAATATTATCGGTCAGGTTGAGGGACATTATATTCTTCCGCCACAGAACAAGACAACAAAATATGAGCATATTATTCCTGCGCTGGTGGCGATTGAGCAGGATCGCTCAATAGAAGGTCTTGTGATAATTCTGAATACAGTCGGCGGCGATGTAGAAGCGGGGCTTGCTATTGCAGAGCTTATTGCGAGCATGAAAACGCCAACGGTTTCACTGGTGGTGGGCGGTGGACATTCAATCGGAGTTCCTTTGGCGGTATGCGCTAAAAGGTCGTTTATTGTACCATCGGCAACTATGACGATTCATCCTGTGAGAATGAACGGACTTGTTTTGGGGATTCCTCAGACGTTATCATATTTTGATAAAATGCAGGATAGGATAGTCAGATTCGTTACGGACAATTCTAATATCAGTCCGGATAAATTCCGTGAATATATGATGTCAACGGGTGAATTGATGATGGATGTTGGGTCTGTTCTTGACGGTGAAACTGCTGTGGAATGCGGGCTTATTGACCAGTTGGGCGGACTTTCGGATGCAGTAGAATGTCTTTATGATATGATAGAAAATAAACCTAAGGCTTAAGAATTGAGGCGATTATGCTTTATACGATAATAGATATTTACGAGGTCATGAGGACTGACGAGATTTATCCTCAGTTCAGCGAAAGCAATATTCAGGACAACGGAATACAAGAAGACTATATTAATACAATTTGTACTGATCCATATAAGTTTTTACAAAATATCTGACAAAATTTTTACGGAGGAGCAATATGGGCTATATTAACGCAATATTTCAGGCAATTATTCAGGGCTTGACGGAATTTCTTCCGGTTTCAAGCTCAGGACATCTTTCGCTTTATCAGCATTTTACAGGCAACAGCGGCGAGGGTGCACTGATGTTTTCTGCGATACTTCATCTCGGCACTTTAGTTGCTGTATTTGTGGCATTCAGAAAGACGATATTTGCTCTCATAAAGGAATTGGGAGTTTTAATTAAGGATATTTTCACAGGAAAATTCAAGTGGAAAGAAATGAACGGCGAGAGACGAATGATTATTATGATCATCGTTTCTACTGCTTGTCTTATTCCGTTTTATCTGTTCAAGGACTGGTTTACGGGAATTGCTGAGGACGCAAGCATTTTTGCGGAAGGTATTTGCTTCCTTTACACCGCAGGAATTCTTTATATGTCTGACAGATGTATAAAGAAAAATAAAGTTGCAAAGGATATTACAGCTAAGGACGCAGTGACCGTTGGATTCTTCCAAGGAATTGCGCTTCTTCCGGGAGTATCACGTTCAGGCTCAACTATTTCCGCAGGATTGTTTACAGGCTTTTCACGCTCAACAGCTGTGCAATATTCATTTATTTTGGGCATTCCGGCAATTCTGGGCGGCTGTTTGCTTGAGGTTAAGGACGCCGTTGAAACTAATGCCACATCAGTAAGCATAGGGCAGTGTGCAGTAGGCTTTATAGTTGCAGCATTTGTTGGAATATGCGCTATTAAGCTGGTTGACTGGCTTGTTAAATCAGACAAATTCAAGATATTCGCATATTATACCTTTGGATTAGGCGTGATTGTTCTTGTTATTTCAATTATTGAAATGATTATGGGTCATCCGATATCAATAGCATAATACATAAATTTGCGGACTCCCGTTTTCCTTAAATAAAAAAGACGTTTATGTTTCGAGAAAGGATTGATTTTTAATGGCGGCAAAAAAATCACCGTCAAGAAAGACTGCGGCAAAAAAAAGCAAAACCAGCAATAAGCCGGCCGCAAAGAGCAAAAATACAAATACAGCGGCAAAGCGCAGTTCAAATCAGTCTAAAGCTGCTGTTAACGATATTCATGTTCAGGAAAACAGACGCTTTTGGTCATACATACTTTTCTTCTATGGAATTTTAGAGGTATTTATAACCTTTGTTAAAGGCGACGGGCTTTGGACAAAGCTTTATGAAATAAACAGGGGAGTATTCGGAATTTCGGTATTTCTTTTTGCTCCGCTTATTATTTATGTTGCCGTTCTTATTGCAACGGACAAGTCTCATAACACGGTTGTAGCAAAGGTTGTTGAAGGCTTGGTGCTTATGCTTTTGATAAGCGGTGCAGCGCAGATTCTTTTTGTGGGCAGTGTTGACGGAGTTGGATTTTTGCCAAAGCTTAAAAATCTTTATTATGACGGAACTGAGCTTTGCGGAGGAGGACTTGCGGGAGCGGTTCTCGGCTGGCCTTTGCTTGCGGCATTTAAGCGAGTGGGAGCTGCAATAATCATAATTCTTCTGGCTTTTACTTTTATTATGCTTTTGACAAATATAACGATTCCTCAGCTTTTCAGATTTATTACAAGACCTTTTGTTGGCGGATATAAGGCTGTCAGCAAGGAACGTGAAGAAAGAGCGTCAAGACCTCCTCGGGAGCGAAAAGCAAAAGAAAAGAAAGACGATAAAAATTATCGTGTTGATATTGCAAAATATTATCAGGAGGATATTACGTCGGAAAATGAAGAGCCGGCTCCTTTGCGTGAGGATGAGCTGTTTCCTTTTGACGCTGACGAGTTAAAAACTGATACAGAAAAGCAGTCTGAGGAAAAAGACAAGGCTGCGAAAAAGAAAGAGCTTGAAAAGATCGCCGAAAAGGCTGTTTTAAAAGATAGTTCCAAGGCTGATAAAAAGTCAGAAAACAAACCGGTTTATGTTGAAAAGAACGGTCAGACGACTTTGTTTGAAAAGGATGAGGCTGTTTCTTCATATACATATCCGCCTGTAGATATATTAAAGTTTTCCTCAAATACTACTGCGCCGGAGCTGGCACAGAAGGAGATAATGGAAAAAAGCGAGAAGCTTGTTGAAACCCTTGAAACTTTCGGCGTTAAGACGAGAATTATCGGCATTCACAGGGGTCCGTCCGTTACGAGATATGAGCTTCAGCCTGCGGCCGGAGTTAAGGTAAAGCAGATTACAAATCTCGCTGACGATATTGCCCTTAACCTTGCGGCAAACGGCGTCAGAATTGAGGCGCCTATTCCCGGAAAGGCTGCGATTGGAATAGAGATTCCTAACAATCACCGTGACAGCGTTTCCATGCGTGAGCTTATTGACAGTGAGGAATATCGCAACGCCAAGGGCAAGCTGACTTTCGCTGTAGGTAAGGATATTGAGGGTAAAATCGTTATCGGAGATATTGCTTCAATGCCGCATATGCTTATAGCGGGTACAACCGGTTCAGGTAAATCTGTATTTACTAACTCAATTATACTTAATATACTATTTCATGCTTCGCCTGAAGAGGTAAAGCTTATACTTATTGACCCTAAAAAGGTTGAATTTCCTATGTATAACGGAATTCCTCATTTGCTTATTCCTGTTGTCACCGAGCCGTTAAAGGCGGCAGGTGCGCTTGGATGGGCTGTTAATGAAATGATGAGAAGATATAAGCTTTTTGAAGCAAACGGTACTAAAAACCTTGAGGATTATAATCAATTCGTTGATGAAAATCCTGATTTGGACAGAAAGAAACTCTCTCAAATTGTTATTATCGTGGACGAGTTTGCCGATCTTATGCTTGCGGCTAAATCTGAGGTCGAAGAGTCGGTAATGAGGCTTGCACAGCTTGCTCGTGCGGCAGGAATGCACATGCTTATTGCGACCCAGTCGCCGAGAGTCGACGTCCTCACCGGTTTGATCAAAGCTAACATTCCAAGCCGTACGGCGCTTTCAGTTTCCAACAACACTGACTCAAGAGTAATTCTTGACGAGGTGGGAGCGGAAAAGCTTCTCGGCAAGGGCGACATGCTTTATAAGCCTGTGGGAATGCCAAAGCCTGTGCGTATTCAGAGTGGTTTTGCGTCAACGGCAGAAATAAGAAATCTTGTAAACTTCCTTAAAAATGAAAAGGAAACTGAATACAGCGAAGAAGTTATACATGAGGTAGAACAGAACATGCCTCAGCCTAAGACGAGCACTGTATCAGACGATATTTCCATTGGAACAGGTGACGAGTTGACCAATCAGGCTATTACCATAATTGTTGAAACAGGGAATGCTTCCACTGCATTTTTACAGAGAAAGCTGAAGCTTGGATTTCCACGTGCGGCAAGAATTATGGACGAGATTGAAGAGATGGGAATTATCGGTCCTCAGGAGGGTTCAAAGCCGAGAAAGATAAACATTACTAAAGAAGAATGGTATGAACGTCAAGGGATGTCTTAGCGCAGACGGCGCATGTCACGATATCGGTTTGTGAGAACTCATAGTTTGACCCCGCTGTGGTGAGTTTGTAAAATTGACGTAGGGGAGACCTGCGGTCTCCTGTTAAAGTGCTCGGCCGCACGGGGCAAATCACGATATAAGTTCGTGAGGAATTAAGGTTTTGACCCCGCTGTGGTGGGTTGGCAAATCCTGTGTAGGGGTGCAACTCAGCGCAGCTGAGTTTGTCCTCAGACGTCCCGTTCTTAGCGCAGACCATGGTGGGTTTGCAAAATCGACTTGTTAATAATCTTTGTGTTATTGTAATTGAAAAATAAGGAATGATATAGGCATTATTAAAGAATTATGAATATTAAAATCAGAGAATACAGAAAAGAAGATATATTTCAGTCTATTAAAATATGGAACGAGATAGTTGAAGGCGGAATTGCATTTCCTCAGACTGAAACTTTGGACGAGATATCGGGTGATGAGTTTTTCAAAAGTCAGTCGTTTACAGGAATAGCTTTTGATTCTGACAGCGGTGAAATTGTAGGGCTTTATATTCTACATCCAAACAATGTGGGAAGATGCGGTCATATTTGCAATGCAAGCTATGCGGTGAAATCGGACAAGCGTGGATTTCATATAGGAGAATCATTGGTGAAGCACTGCATGGAAACGGCGAAAGAGCTGGGATTTAGAATATTGCAGTTTAATGCTGTGGTAAGAACTAATGAGCCGGCTTTAAAGCTGTATAAAAAGTTAGGGTTCACACAGCTTGGGGTTATTCCCGAAGGATTTCTTATGAAAGACGGAAGCTATGAGGATATAATTCCCCATTATATTGTGCTGAAAAATTAAACTATGCATTGATAAGAGGTGATCAGCATGGCATTTATGCCTATTTCAAAAAAGGATATGCAGGACAGAGGAATTGAACAGCTTGATTTTGTATACATAATAGGTGACGCTTATGTTGACCACCCAAGCTTCGGAGTTGCTATTATTTCAAGGCTTCTGGAATACCACGGGTATACGGTTGGTATTATTGCACAGCCTGACTGGCACAATACAAAGGATTTCATAAAGCTTGGAAAACCACGTCTTGCATGGCTTGTGACTGCCGGAAACATTGATTCCATGGTTTCTCATTATACTGTTGCAAAGCGCAGACGCTCGGATGACGCATATTCGGCAGGAGGAAGAAACGGAAAACGTCCTGACAGGGCAGCTACGGTTTACTGTAAATTGTGCAGGCAGGCGGCGCCTGAAATTCCTGTGCTTTGCGGTGGGCTTGAGGTTTCTTTAAGACGTTTTGCGCATTATGATTACTGGAAAGACTGCGTAATGCCGTCGGTTTTGGCGGACACTCAGGCGGATTTGCTGATGTATGGCATGGGCGAGCATCAGATGATAGAAATTGCGGACAGGCTTAATGCAGGAGAAAGCATTGAGTCTATGAGGGATATAAGAGGTACTTGTTATTTATGCGACCCTGTTGATACACCATATGGAGCTGTGCAGTGTCCGTCATTTGATGAAGTGGCAGGAAATAAAATGCTATATGCTAAGGCTTGCAGGATTCAATATGATCAGCAGGACGAGGTTTACGGCAAGATGATAATACAGAGGCAGGGAGATAAGATGCTTGTACAGAATCCTCCTGCTTTAGCGCTGAATACGGAAGAACTGGATTTAGTATATTCATTGCCTTATGAGAGGACGTATCATCCTTGCTATGAAAGTCAGGGCGGTGTGCCGTCGATAGAGGAGGTTCAATTTTCTATTACGCACAACAGGGGTTGTTTTGGATTCTGCAACTTCTGTTCAATAGCTTTGCATCAGGGCAGGCGTGTTACGGTGAGAAGCGAGGAATCGGTACTTGAAGAGGCTCACAAGCTGGTGGCAATGCCGAATTTCAAGGGATATATTCATGATGTGGGCGGACCGACGGCAAATTTCAGAGGACCGTCCTGCGAAAAACAGCTTAAAAGCGGACTTTGCAAGGGAAGAAAATGTCTTGCGCCGTCGCCTTGCAGGAATCTTCATGTGGATCACACGGAATATCTTCAAATGCTTCGCAAACTGAGGAAAATTGATGGCGTCAAGAAAGTATTTATCAGGTCGGGAATACGCTATGATTATCTTATTGAAGATAAGGACGATGAGTTCATGCGTGAACTTATTGAACATCACATAAGCGGTCAGCTTAAGGTTGCGCCTGAGCATTGCTCTGCGGCGGTTCTGGACAAAATGGGCAAGCCGCACATTGAGGCTTATAAGCGCTTTCAGAAGAAGTTTTATGAGATAACCAAGCAAAAAGGAAAAGAGCAATATCTTGTGCCTTATCTAATGTCGTCGCACCCCGGTTCAAAGCTGAGCGACGCTGTGGAGCTTGCAATGTTCCTGAAGGAAAATCGCATTCGTCCTGAACAGGTACAGGATTTTTATCCTACTCCCGGCACTCTTTCAACCTGTATGTTTTACACCGGTCTTGATCCGTATACACTTGAACCTGTTTATATTGCAAAGGATCCAAAGGAAAAGGCAATGCAGAGGGCGCTTTTGCAGTATTACAAGCCTGAAAATCAGAGGAAGATTATCGAGGCTCTTGAAAAAGCAGGACGCAGGGATCTTATCGGACACGGTCAGGGTAAGTTAGTTGCTCCGGACAGGGAGTATATGAAAAAACAGCAGGAAAGACAAGCTGTTAAAGCAAGAGGTAAAAAGGTCGGAAATAATAAATACAGCAAAAAGACACAAAATAACCGAAGAAAAAGGTAAGCGGATATGGCATCAAGAAAAATAAGCAGGAAAAACAGCAGTTTGTTAACTGCGGCAATAGTTGTACTTATTTGTGCAGTATGGCTGATCATAAGCTCGGTTTCTGATAATGAAGCGAAGCCGGCTTCTGTGGAAAATTCAGATGTTAAAGTGTATTTTGTTGACATTGGACAGGGTGACGCAGCGCTGATTACTTCCGGTTCAGATGCAATGCTTGTGGACACAGGTGAACGTGACGACAAGAACACTCTTATTCATTATCTTGAAGATAGTGGAATCAAGTCGTTAAAATACTTTGTTATCACACATCCTCATTCTGACCACATGGGAGAGGCAAGCGAGGTTATATCTGAATTTGAAACGGAAAACATAATAATGCCGAAAATTACAGGTGACGCAGTTCCCACATCGTCTATTTACAGTAAATTTTTGAAGACTGTTAAAAATCAGGGCAAGAAAATTACTGCCGCTAAGGATGAGGAATATATGCTCGGAGATGTAAAAGTTTCATTGTTTACCACAAAGGAAGAGCATGAAAATCTGAACAATTATTCTGTACTTGTCAAGCTGACGCATGGCTCAAACAGCTTCTTGATAACAGGCGACTGTGAAAAGGAAGAGGAAAAGGAAATGATAAATCAAGGATTTGATTTGTCAGCTGATGTTTTAAAGGCAGGACATCACGGAAGCTATACTTCAAGCTCGGGGGCATTTTTGAAGGTGGTTGATCCTGATTATGCGGTGGTTTCCTGCGGAAAAGATAATAAATACGGTCATCCTCATGAACAAACAGTGAAAAGATTGAAAAAATATGCTTCAAATTATTACTGCACTGCTGACAGCGGTACGATAATATTCACATCTGACGGAAACGACTTTAGAGTTAGTACGGAAAAATAAACGGGAGCGTGGTCGAAAATGCTTAGCATAGACAGGTTTGAGGGCGTATATGCTGTTTGTGTAGACGATGAAGAGAATATCGTTAATATAAATCAAAGTCTAATCAGGGAGAATGCAGTTCCCGGAGATATAATTGAAGAAAAAGACGGCTTTTATATAATACTTAAAGATGAAACCAAAAGAAGAAAAGAAGAAATAAAAAAACTCCAAGACGAGTTGTTTCAATAGATTTTACACCAAATGAAAGAGAGTGTATTTAAAATGGAAAAGGATTTGTTTTTGAGAATCAAACAGCAAATGACGAAAATGTCTAAGGGGCACAAGCTGATTGCAAATTATATTTTGTCTCATTATGACAAGGCGGCATTTATGACTGCACAAAAGTTAGGAAAGACTGTGGGAGTCAGCGAATCGACGGTTGTAAGATTTGCGTCAGAACTGGATTTTGACGGATATCCTGCACTTCAGAGGTCTTTGCAGGATTTAATGCGCAATAAGCTGACGGCGGTTCAGAGAATTGAAGTAACCTCGGACCACATGACAAGGGAAGATGTTCTTGAAAGGGTGCTTACGCTTGATATTGAGAAAATCAGAAAAACTCTTGAAGAAACGTCAAAAGAGGATTTTAATCAGGCTGTAGACAAAATAATAAACTGTAATACCATATACATAATCGGGGCAAGAAGCGCTGCACCTTTGGCAAGCTTTTTAAACTATTATTTCACTATGATTTTTCCTCATGTAAAGCTGATAAGAAACACTACTACAAGCGAGCTTCTTGAACAGGTTATGCACATAGATGAAAAAGATGTTATAATCGGGATATCCTTTCCCAGATATTCAAAGCAGACGGCTAAGATGCTGGAATATGCCAGCAACAGCGGTGCAAACGTAATTGCCATTACTGATTCAGTGGATTCGCCGTTGGCACAGTATGCGGATAATCTGCTGTTGGCAAGAAGCGACATGGCATCTTTTGTGGACTCGCTTGTTGCACCTTTAAGCCTTGTAAATGCTCTTATTGCAGCTGTTTCCATAAGCAATGTTGACAAGGTTTCCAAGAGCTTTGAACGTCTTGAAAGCATATGGGAACAATATGATGTATATGAAAAAAATGAGGAGAGGGTTTAATGGATGCCTCTGATGTATTGATAATCGGTGGCGGAGCTTCAGGGCTTTTTGCTGCTGTTGCGCTTGCATGGCAGGGGAAAGGCGTTACTGTTATTGAGCACATGTCAATTCTCGGGAAAAAGCTGTTGATCACGGGAAAAGGCAGATGTAATGTAACTAACAACTCTGACACAGAAAATGTTATGGCAAACATTCCGAGAAACCCGAGATTTCTTTATTCTGCGTTAAGCAGATTTACGCCTGAGGACACTATGGCTTTTTTTGAAAGCCTTGGTGTAGAGCTGAAAACAGAACGTGGAAACAGGGTTTTTCCTATGAGCGACAAGTCCTCAAGTATAGTAGGAGCTTTGGTAAATGCGGCAAGGGACGCAGGGGTTAATTTCATTACTGATAATGCGTTGGAGCTTATTATTGAGGACAAGGCTGTTAGGGGTGTTAAATGCGAAAAAGGCATATATTATGCGGAAAAGGTTATTGTTGCGACCGGAGGAAAGTCTTATCCAAAAACCGGTTCGACAGGGGATGGATATGTTTTTGCAAAACAAGCAGGACACACGGTTACTGACTTAACACCCTCACTTTGTCCTGTTGTGACAGAAGAAAAAGAGCCTGCGGAGATGATGGGATTATCTCTAAAAAACTGCACGCTCAGCTTATATGAACAAGGCAGGGAAAAGCCTGTTTTCTCTGAATTGGGTGAAATGCTTTTTACTCACTTTGGTTTATCGGGACCGCTGATCTTATCGGCATCTGCGCACATGGACAAAATTGAAAAAGGCAAATATGTTATTTCAATAGATTTAAAGCCGGCGTTATCTCATGAGAAGCTGGACGAACGGATTTTGCGTGACTTTGGAGATTTCCCCAACAGGGATTTTTCTAACTCTCTTAACAAGCTATTACCATCAAAGATGATACCTGTTATTGTGAAAATGAGCGGTATTCCCCCCTTCAAAAAGGTTAATCAGATTACTCGTGAGGAACGGGAGCGGCTTGTTTCACTTCTTAAGGATCTGCGTTTTACTGTGAAATGCTTACGTCCTATTGACGAGGCGATTATTACAAGGGGCGGTGTGAACGTTAATGAAATATCTCCGAAAACTATGGAATCAAAGCTAATAAGCGGACTTTATTTCATTGGCGAGGTTCTGGATGTTGACGCATACACAGGCGGATATAATCTTCAGATAGCATTTTCAACGGCTAATGCTGCGGCGCTGGCTATGATGTAATTGGAGTGGTAAAATGGGCTTTAAAACAAATGTTATGAGGATTCTTGACAAAAACAGAATTGTATATAAATCGCATTGCTATGAAAACAGCGGAGCGATAAGCGGTACTGAGGTTGCAAAGGCTTTGGACGAAGATCCTGAGCAGGTTTTCAAAACCTTAGTTACAAAGGGCAAATCGGGCGAGTTTTTTGTATTTATGATTCCTGTTGAAGAGGAGCTTGATTTAAAGAAAGCTGCGGCTGCTGTCAATGAAAAATCTATAGAGATGATAAAGCAAAAGGATTTGCTTAAAACAACAGGTTATATTCACGGAGGCTGTTCTCCCATTGGTATGAAAAAACAATTCAAGACAGCCATACATTCAACTGCCGAAAGGTTTGAAACAATAATTTTCAGTGCAGGAAAAATCGGCTGGCAGGTTGAGCTGAGTCTTGATAGTTTAAGAAAAGTAATTGATGTTAATGCTGCGGACATAATTGTAAAATAAATTTGGATTATTGAATTTATGTGCAGGGTATGCTATAATATTTGTAAATTGATTTAAATGCTTTGATTGAAAGGAAGTTTGAATATGGGAATAAACGTTGCTCTCGACGGACCGTCAGGTGCAGGTAAATCTACTATAGCTAAAATGCTGGCGAAAAGGCTTCAGTATGTATATGTCGATACGGGTGCATTATATCGCTCAATAGCATATTATGTGATTTCAAAAGGGGCAGATCCTAAGAGTGAGGAAGCTGTTGTTCCTTTGCTTAATGAGGTTAATGTAAAACTTACTTATGCTGACGGTGCACAGCATGTTATGCTTAATGATGAGGACGTTTCTGACAAAATTCGCACACCTGAAATATCTATGGGTGCTTCTGCTGTTTCGGCTATTCCAGCAGTACGTGAATTTTTATTCTCGTTACAGCAAAATATTGCAAAAGAAAATAATATCATTATGGACGGCCGTGACATTGGAACGGTTGTGCTTCCTGATGCAGATGTGAAGATTTTTCTAACAGCGACAGCTGAGGAAAGAGCCAACAGGCGCTTTAAAGAGCTGTCCGAAAAAGGGGATTGTTCAACGTATGAAGAGGTTCTGAATGATATAATCCAGCGTGATTACAATGATACTCATCGTGAGATTGCACCTTTAAAAAAGGCAGATGATGCCGTTGAGGTGGATTCCACAAATTTAAATCTTGAACAGGCTGTCGAGGAAATTTACAGAATAATTACCGAAAAGACAAGCGGTACTTCAAAGATCGAAAAAAAGCATTCCTTAAAGAAGCTTCAAAAGCTGAACCGGTTAAAAGAGGTAAAAAATTATCGCCCATAAGAATGTTTTTATATAAAATTCTCGGAATAATCGTTATGGCGATTTTTAAGATATATTATAATCTTTCTTTTGAGGGAAGAGAGAATATTCCTAAGGATGGAAGCAACATTTTCGCTTCAAATCACCGAAGCTATACTGACCCTGTTCTTATTGCACTGCCGACGAGAGTGCCTTGTTCTTTTATGGCTAAGGAAGAGCTTTTCAAGCAAAATATTTTCTTCAAGTGGCTTATAACTGCTTTCGGAGCATTTCCTGTAACAAGAGGAAAGGGAGATACTGCTGCTATAGATTTATCAATGGAAAAGCTGAATATGGGTCGAAATTTTGTGATTTTTCCTGAGGGTACACGTTCCAAAGACGGCACTGTCGGAAAGGGAAAGACCGGAGTTGCACTTATTGCGGCTTTGGCACAGGTGCCTGTTATTCCTGTGGGAATTAACTTTGAGGGAAAGCTCAAGTTCAGAAAAAAAATTGTTGTCAGATTCGGCAAGCCGATTAGTGCTGAGGAGCTGAATATTACGTCAGCAAATCCTCGTGAACTGAAAACTTTAAAAAATAAGATTATGGAAGAAATAAAAGAACTGGTATATTGATATGTTAACAAATTGTAAAATTTGCACTGCGAAGACTGCCGGTTTTTGTTTTGGTGTAGACAGAGCAGTAAAAATAGTGTATAATAAATTAGATAACCGAAATAATGTTGTAACGTTAGGTCCGATTATTCATAACAGAAATGTTGTTGAAGACCTTGAGGCCCGTGGCTGTAAGGCTGTGGAGCTTTCAGAGGTAAGGAAAGAGCATACGGTTATTATACGTTCTCACGGTGTGGGACAGGCTGTTTATGACCAGCTGAATGAAATCGGTGCTGAGGTTGTTGACGCTACTTGTCCGTTTGTGGAGAGAATTCATAAAATCGCACACGAAAAGTCTTCACAGGGTTATACGATTTTAATTGCCGGTGACGCTGAACACCCTGAAGTTCAGGGCATTTGCGGACACTGTGTAGGTGATTCCTTTGTGTTTGACAGTTGTGAGGAATTTGAAAATTTAGTGAAAAAACATGACTTTTTCACTAAAAAGGTTGCAATTTTAGCTCAAACGACGTATAATAATAGAATGTGGAAACAGTGCTGTGAAACAGCAGGCAGGTTGTTGCCCGAAGCATTGATTTTTGATACAATATGCAATGCTACCTCCGAAAGACAGCGGGAGGTAAGGGAGCTTGCCATGAAGGCTGACGCAATGATAATTGTGGGTGGAAAACATAGCTCTAATACCCATAAGCTTAAAGCTGTCTGTGATGAATATTGTCCTTGTTATCTTATAGAAGAAGCATCTGATTTGGACAATATCGACTTATCCCTTGCAAAATTTATCGGGATTTCTGCCGGCGCATCGACACCGGCTTATATAATCAAGGAGGTACAACAAACCATGAGTGAAATGCTTAATACTGTTGATGAGGAGTTCAATTTCGAGGAGGAGCTTGAGAAAACTCTTAAAAAAATACATACGGGGATGAAGGTTGAAGGTATCGTTACCGCTATTAACAACGGTGAAGTTATTGTAGATATCGGAACAAAGCACACAGGATATATTCCTTCAAGCGAGCTTACAGACGATCCTACACTTAAGCCTGAGGATATTGTTAAGGTCGGCGAAAAGGTTGATCTTATCGTTCTTAAGACAAACGATCAGGAAGGTATTGTTACACTTTCCAAGAAGAAAGTTGACGCTGCTCTCGGATTTGAGAAAATCGTTGCTGCTAAGGAAGCAGATACAGTTCTTACCGGTACAGTTACAAACGTTGTCAAGGGCGGAGTTCTTGTAGCTTCAAACGGTGTAAAGGTATTTATCCCTGCATCACAGGCTACTCCGAGACGTGATTTTGATCTTAATGAGCTTTTGAAGACATCTGTAAGCTTCAAAATTCTTGAAGTTAATGAAGGAAAGCAGAGAGCAGTTGGTTCAATTCGCATCGTTGCACGTGAAGAAAGAGAAGCAGCAAGAGCTAAATTCTTTGAAAACGTACATGCAGATGATGTTGTAACAGGTGAAGTTAAGTCCATCACTGATTACGGTGTATTCGTTGATTTAGGCGGTGTGGACGGCCTTATCAGAAGATCTGATCTTTCATGGAAGAGAATCAAGCATCCTTCAGATGTTGTTTCTGTTGGTGACAAGATTGAAGTAACAATCAAGGAAATTGATGATGAAACAAAGAAGGTTTCACTGATATATAAGAAAGATTCTGAGAATCCTTGGGAAATCTTCAAGGCTAATTATGAAGAAGGCATGGTTTGCAAGGCTAATATCGTGTCAGTTACTTCATTTGGAGCATTTGCACAGATTATTGACGGAATCGACGGTTTGATTCATATTTCTCAGATTGCAAACCAGAGAGTAAACAATGTTGCTGATATTCTGACTGTTGGTCAGGAGGTTGACGTTAAAATCAACCCCGACGACCTG
>OIAK01000696.1_pt1 | contig 14190 bp, 9 predicted proteins | sample 1580741 | NCBI WGS metagenome assembly OIAK01 (sample SAMEA3882521, study PRJEB24775) | human gut metagenome | biome: human-associated habitat; feature: intestine environment; material: feces | place: Netherlands | collected 2009/2010
CTCACTTTGCGAGCAAAGTGAGCTACAGTGCTGCGCCTCAGACTTCTGCCAAATGTTCGCGCGACGCCTCCGCCGCCCGTATTAGCGGACGTGTGCTCTCCATGATGTCGAAGAGTTCGTCAACGTGTTCGGCACGCAACATATTGATGCGCGTTTGCCGGAAATTAGGAAGGCCCTTGAAGAGCGGCGTGGCGGCCAGATGGCGGCGCACATGGAGGATGCCGCGGTATTCGTCGATGCGGCTGACGCTTTCCTTGACCTGTGCCTTCAGCACGTCGAGCTGCCAATCGGCCGACATGGGGGCATAGTCGCTGTCGATGACATGGTCCACGCCGTGTTCGCCCTGGTGTAGCGCGTCATACATCTCCTTGAAAATCCAAGGACGACCGAAGGTGGCGCGGCCCACCATCACGGCATCGACGCCATAATCGTTGAAAGCCCGCACGGCATCGTCGGCCGAACAGATGTCGCCGTTGCCGATGATGGGGATGTGCATGCGGGGATTGTTCTTGACTTCACCAATCAGTGTCCAGTCCGCTTCACCCGTATACATTTGGGCGCGGGTGCGGCCGTGGATGGTAAGGGCGGCAATGCCGCAGTCCTGCAACTGCTCGGCAAGGTCTACGATGATTTTACTGTTGGCATCCCAGCCCAGGCGGGTCTTCACCGTCACTGGCACATCGACGGCCTCGACCACCTGCCGCGTGATTTCGAGCATGAGGTCGGGGGTCTGCAACATACCAGCGCCAGCACCTTTCCCAGCCACGCGCTTCACGGGGCAGCCGAAATTAATGTCGAGGACATCGGGACGGGCGCGTTCCACCACAATCTGTGCGGCATCGCGCACGGCAACGGGGTCTTTGCCGTATATCTGGATGGCAACGGGGCGCTCTTCCTCGCAAACGGTGAGTTTGTCGAGACTGCGGTTGACCATGCGGACAAGGGCATCGGCAGCAACAAATTCTGAATAGACCATACTGGCACCGCAGCGGCGACACAGCAGACGAAAACCGATGTCGGTCACGTCTTCCATGGGAGCAAGCACAACGGGGCGTTCGCCTAAATCTACATTTCCTATCTTCATAAACTTACTTTTTTACCGGTGCAAGATACATACCGATGAGCATCAAGGCGCCGACGATGACACACAGCGAGCCGAGACCAACGGAGAGGGGTGTCGGCAGGTTTTCCATCGCGTCGTTAAGCTGCGGGAGGAACATGAGGCCGACGGCCATACTGTTGTTGACGACATGAAGCACGGAGCACATAACGATGTTGCCGGTGCGGCAATAACAGAGGCCGAGGGCGAGGCCGAGGATGAAAGCGGGAACGGCCTGCTGGAGGTTGCCATGAACGAGGCCGAAGCAGAGGGCACTGACAACGGTGGCCCACAACAGGGTGAGACCGCCCGACGTGGGGTCGTTGCGGCGGCGTGAATGTACCAACTGGCGGAGCACGCCCTCGCGGAAGACGATTTCTTCAAACACGGGACCGGCAACGGCCATGAGGAACAGGCAGATGCCACTGTCTTTCATGCCTTCAAAGATTTTCTGCATACCGCGGTCGTCCATCCCGACGGGGGAGAGCATCAACAAAATACAGCTCGATTTTTCAAATTTTGACACCATCAACTACGACACAAACGTTGACGTGGGCGCGTCCTCATACTGGTCTGAGCTGATGCAGGTACAGACCATGGACAACCTATTTGCAAAAGGGATAATTACCGACGCGGTACTGTACCTCGAAAGCATACCGAGCAAATACCTGAAAAACAAGGACAAAATCATAGCCGCCATTAAAGAACAGCAGGCTATGATGGCACAGCAGGCCGCCATGCCCGCAGAAGCCCCGCCCGCAGAAATGCCGATAACGGAACCCGTGGCGCAGGAGCTTGTAAACCAGGTAGCCGAGACGCGGCGGGAAATAATGAATCAATCGCGACAATAGGCCTAAAGGGCCTTTTGCTATATCAGCGCCGACCATAGCGCAACCGGCCGACCATAGCCGGAGAAAGGATCAACATGGATAACAACATTTTTGACGGCTCTGATCTGTTTGTGGACGATGAGATTGCCCCGGAGACACCCGAGGAAACCACCGAACCGGAAACAACGGAACCAACTGAACCCGAACAGCCCGAAAGCACCGAAAAGGCCGACCAAGCCGCAGAGCCGGAAGCAGACAAGCCCGGCGCTATCCGCGTGAAATATAAGGGCGAAGAGCGGGAGCTGTCGGTGGAGGACGCTGTCGTATACGCCCAGAAGGGCATGAACTACGACGTGATCTATAACGAGCTTCAGACTGCAAAAGCAGAAGCCCAGGAGATCGCCCCCTTTTTACAGGAGGTTGACTATTGGGCTAAAGAGAGCGGGATGAACCGCTCCGAATATTTGAGCTTCCTCCGCGAAAACCGCCAGACCCAAATGCTCCAGAATGAGATGAGCGGCATCAAGGCCCAGTATCCCGACCTGCCTGACGAGGTGGTAAAGGAAATGGCTGAGCTGAGATGCAAGGGCAAGGAGGCGGAAAATGTCAGGCTGGAAGAGCAGCAAGCGCAGGCGCAAAAGGACGCCGAGCTTGCGCCGTGGCAGAAGTTTATCGAAATTTACGGCATAACCGACCCGGAAAAAATACCGCCCGATGTGATGGCGGACGTGGGGAACGGGCTATCCCCCGTTGAGGCTATGCAAAAGCACGAGATAAACGAGCTTAAAAAACAGCTTGAGGCAGCTAATACCAAAAAACAGATAGAGGAAAAACACGAGGAAAACAAAAAACGCGCAATGCCAAGCGCGGCAACACAGGCCCAGCCGGAAAAGGAGGACAGCTTCCTTGCAGGCATGGGCTTTTAATCTACTGAAAGGAAAAAGTGAATAATGGCTATCAATCTACACGAAAAATACTCCGACAAAATCAAACAGGTCTATACCCACAACTCTTTTGTCGAGGGAAAAACCAACCAGGAATACTCTTTTGTCGGCGTCAAAACCGTCAAAATTCCCAATCTCATTACCCAGGACCTTAACGACTACCAGCGCACCGGCACCAACCGTTACGGCACTCCCAACGAGTTGCAGGACGCCATACAGGAGCTGAGCGTTACTCAGGACAAGTCCTTTGCCATCACCATCGACAAGGGCAATAACGTCGAGCAGCAGATGATGAAGCAGGCAGGCCGCGTCATGGAGGCGGAGATGCGCGAAAAGGTAACGCCCACCTCCGATAAATACGCCCTCGCTCAGTACGCCGCCAATGCAGGCCATACCATAGCCTATGACGCTGCCGTGGCCAAGAGCAACATAATCTCTAAGCTGCTTGATATAGAGGTCTACTTCGAGGATAGCTTTGTCCCCACCGACCGCCGCTATGTGTTTGTGAAAAACACGCACATTGCCATGATAAAGCTGTCCAGCGAGTTCCAGTACGCCGACAGCGCGGTGGATAAACTGCTCATGAAGGGCATTGTAGGCAAGATAGGCACTCTCAACATCGTAGGCGTACCCGCCGCGTATATGCCTGCCAACGTAGAGCATATCGCGTTCCAGTCCAATTCCGTTATGCTGCCCTTCAAGATCAAGGACAGCCGCATACATCAGGACCCGCCCGGCCTGTCCGGTCACCTGCTGGAGGGCCGCTTCATGTACGACGCATTTGTCATAGGCGCTATCTGCGACGGCGTTGTAGTTGTTGTGGCCAAGGAAAAGAAGTGCGCTGCGCCCACCGTGACCAAGGGCACCACGACCACCATAACTACTACCACCTCCGACGCAGAGGTCTACTATACCACCGACGGCTCTGATCCCCGCTGGTCTACTACCCGTACCAAGTACAGCGCCGCCATTGCCAATCCCACCGCAGGGACCATCATTAAGGCATACGCGACCTATATTAGCGGCGGTATGTATCCCTCCGATGTAGTCACCCACAAGTGCGTTTAACAAAATCATAGTGGGGCGGGCAACCGCCCCACCTTACTAAGGAGGAACCCATGACAGGACAACAGATATATGAACTGGCATCTTCATTCCTCTATGAGATAGACGGAGAAGACGAGGATTCAAAAAGATTTGCCGTCGGGTTTATAAATATACTGCTGCAGGAGTGCCTTAACTGCGAAAACAGCATGCGGCTTTTCCGGGGGAAAGAAACGCTGGACGAAGCGCCGTACATCAAATCGCTTGCCGAGGAGATACCGTATCAGCCGGAGCTTACCCGCGTTGCCTTCCCGTATGGCGTGGCCTCGTGGTTTTTCCAGGAAGCGCTCGACAATTTCCAAGCCGAGAATTACCGCAGCAAGTACCTGTCCGCTGTTAACGAGGCAAGTAAACTCAACAGCGGCATAGCGGAGGATTATTACTCATGCCTGAGTCTGTAACCCCGAAAAAAATAGCGGCGACGAAAACCTACCAGCGCACATACGACAAATTCAGAGGCGTCGATTTCTCTACCGACCCCACACAGGTAGCGGATTTCCGCTCTCCGTATGCTGTCAACCTCATATCCGACCTCGCCGGATTCCCGGAAAAGCGCCCCGGCTGGCGGACGCTACTGACCGTGGCAAATGAGCGGATCAACGGCATATATTACTGCGTATTCAAAAGCGGCGCCACCGCAAGGCTCGTCCACGCCAAAAACAAACTCTACAAATGGAACGACGACGATACCGTTACCCTTGTGTTTACCGGCATGAACGACCAGCGCAGCGCGGCGTTTGCCCATGGCGGCAAGCTGTATATGCTCGACGGGCTGAAATACCGCGTGATAACGGAGAATAACGGCACATACACGGTGCAGAACGTAGAGGACACGGCGGCCTTTATTCCGACCACCACCATAGGCGCAGACCCCACGGGCGGCGGCACACACCTGGAAGCGGTCAATATGCTGTCCAACGGGCGTATAAACTCGTTCCATTCCAACGGTAACGATAAGACCTACTATCTCGACACACAAAACATCACCGCTGTAACAAAGGTGCTCGTGGGCGGCACGTTGAAAACACCTACAACGGACTACACCGTAGACCTCGCCGCCGGAACAGTGACGTTTGCTGAAGCCCCGGCAGACAGTAAGGGCGTTGATAATGTGGTCATCCATTTCACCGCTACGGTAGAGGGATACGCCGACCGCGTGAACAAATGCACACTGTTTGCCTATTACGGCTACAACAACGATAACCGCGTGTTCATTTCCGGCAACCCGGAATATAAAAATTGGGATTGGCAGAGTGGCTTGGATGATCCCACATATTTCCCCGACACCGGTTACACCCGGATTGGCGCTGATACCTCGTCTATCATGGGCTATATCAAACAGTACGATTCCCTCATGGTGGTCAAGGATGATAACCAGCAGGACGCAGAAGTGTTCCTCCGCACTGCCGAGATGCAGACGGACGGAACGGTGATATTCCCCATCAAACAGGGTATAAAGGGCGTAGGAGCCATATCCAAGTACGCCTTCGACACTCTCAGAGACGACCCGCTCTTCTTGGCAAGGGAGGGAGTTTTCGGCATATCCTCGACCTCCGTACAGTTGGAGCGCAACATACAGGACAGAAGCTATTTTGTCAACACGGAACTGACTAAGGAAAGCGGCCTTGATGAAGCCGTATCCGTAGTATGGAACGGCTATTATATCCTGTGCGTCAACGGAAAGTGCTTCGTGGCTGACAGTCGCCACAGGAGCGCAAAGACGGACGGCGGCGCAAGCTATTCCGAAAGCGGCTCGTATGTGCAGTATGGGTATGAATGGTACTACTGGACAAACATTCCCGCGAGGGTATTTTTTGAGCAGGACGGCAACCTGTTCTTTGGCACGGCTGACGGCAAGATATGCCGGTTCAATACTGACCGGGGAAAGATGAACAGGTATAACGACGACGGGCAGCCTATTACTGCGATCTGGTCTACGCAGATGGACAATTACGGCACCATCACCCGCAGGAAGTCCCTGACGAAAAAGGGGTGCGGAGTGATGATTAAGCCGTATACAAGATCGTCGGTCAAAATACTCGTGGCTACTGACCGCATACATGATACTCAGATACGCTCCAAGGCAATGGACATACTGGATTTCAGCGATATCGACTTTGAGCGCATAACCTTTAACACGCTGGACACGCCACAGGTTATCGCGTTCAATAAAAAGGTCAAGAAATTCATCGTCCTACAGATCATCTTCAAAAACGACACGCTCGATGAGGGTTTTGGCATATACGGCGTACAAGTCCAGTACGTCGTGGGCGGCTATGTCAAATAAGGAGGAAATATGCTCGAAACAAACATAAAGAAAGTGGCTACACAGGTTCCTACACCCGTCACGCCCACCACGCCGCAAAGCCCGATAAGCGGCGGCACATACACCGTGGGCGGCAACTATGCCGTGGACAACTCCGCGTATGCCGCCGGCACCGACGCAAACGCCATAGCCCTGCAAACCTATGACAAACAGCTTGCTGCATATAAGGCGGCGCTCCAGGCGGGGTATGACGCACAGGCGAATTCGATAGCCGCACAGGCTGCAAAACTGAAGGATCAGTACAACACGTCCCGCAACGATGTGTATACAAACTCCCGCCTGTCGGCCATCGGCAATAATGAGCGGCTTGCGGCTCGTGGGCTTGCCGGCAACCTCTACGACTACGCCCGCAGCGGGACTTCCGAGACCAGCAGGATAGCGCAGGACGTTGCCATGCGAAAGGCTCTCGCCCAACAGAACAACGCGGAGATAAGCGCGAACAACGACCTCAGCCTTAAACTGCTCGAAGCGCAGAGGGAAGCTGACGCGAAGTACGCCGAATACGCCGCCAAGAATGAGGAAAGCAAAATACCTTACCTTATGGCCCTCGCGAACGCCGCCAACATGAGCAGCGGCGGAGGAGGCGGAGGAGGCGGCGGCTATTATAGAAGCGCCAAGAAGTCCAGCAAGAAATCAGGAAGGAAGAGCGGAAGCGGAAGCAATAAAACGTCTGCGACCACTAAAGGCAATAATATACCGGGCGATCAGAGCACCAGCCGCATTCTGGTAAACCCGAAAACCGGAAAGGAAACCAAAAACAGAATTTCTGGCATGGTCAAATAGGGGTAAAATCGCATGGCAAAGACTCAAGCAGAAGTAAGGGCGGCAAAGGACACTAAATTAGGCATAAACAGAAATATCCAAACGACAAAAAACACAACGAAATATGATTCCGCCCCAAGCAATATCGAAGAACAGCGCGACCGTAAAGACGAGGCACTTGGCATTACCCGGCGCGAGGGCAGCACCTGGAATATCGGCAAAACCTATACAAAACCTACAGCACAATCCCTGCTCGACCAGTATAACGCCAATGCAAAGAAGCGTATTGAAGAGGCGCGGGCCTTAACAAAAAATGCGGAAAAAGCCTATAATGAGGGCCGCATATATCAAAAAAACTACGGCAAGCCCGGAAAAATAAACGAACTGAAAGAAACTCTCAACCAAGCCCGATTAAACGAACGGGACATACAAAACGAAATAGACATAGGCCGTTTTGTACAAACCGCTGCGGAGTATAAAGACGATAAAAGCAAAAAAACAAAGATCGACACTGCCCGCGCCACGATGCTGCCCTCAAAGAAAAAGAGCAATGCCATACAGATACCGGGCGGCGGCAATGAGGCAGGTATACGCGCCAAAGAGGGCGACTTTGCGTGGCAGTCTGACACCTACAAGGCCATGACTGATGATGAGGTATCCGTCTATAACCGCCTTGCCAAAAACGGCAAGGAAAAGGAAGCGGAAGCCTTTCTGAAAGCGATAACCCCTACTCTGAACGCAAGGGTAACGCAGAACCGCCTTGAATCGGCGCAGAAAACGGCGCAGGACGGCGTAATGGGCGGTGTGGGTGCATCTATCGCATCGTCCCTGCTAAAGCCTGTGACGGCCTTACAGGGCGGGATAAAGACTGTATGGGATTTTGCCACAGGCAAACCCATAGACACCAACGCCCCCGAATATTATGCCTCCAACCTCGCCAATACCTTGCGCAGTTCCGTAGCCGAAAAGATCGAGAAAGGTGTGTACGAATCCACAAAGGGCGACTACACATACGACAGAACCGGCAACCGCCGCATGACCACCGAGGGCGAAGCAAAGAACAACGGCAAGATTGCTTCATTTCTCTACCAGACCGGCATGAGCATGGCGGACATGCTGACCATGACTCCCTTCGGGCCTGTCGGTATGCAGGTAATGATGTCCTCCAACGCCGGCGTAGACACCATGATAGACGCGAAGAACAACGGCGCGACAGATGATCAGGCCATGGCGCTTGGCATTGTATCCGGCGCAGCGGAGGCACTCTTTGAAAAGTTCTCCATAGAAAACCTGTTTCATGGCGGCGTATCTAAAAGTGCTATCCTCGCGGCTCTCAAACAGGGCGGCATAGAAGCGTCCGAGGAAATGGCAACCGAGATAACTAATATCCTTGCCAATGAGGCCATTATGGGTAACCAGTCTGACTTCAACAAGGCCATTGCAGAATATAAGGCGATAGGCCTCGACGATAAGGACGCTAAGGCAAAGGCACTTGAGGAAAAGCTACTCCAGGTGCTTGAAGCGGGCGCAGGCGGATTCCTGAGCGGCTTTGGCATGGGCGCGGCGGCGGATATAATGAACACACGGACCGCAGGGCACAGTGTAATAGACCAGGCTACGGAAACCTATATCAATCAGGGACAAACCCCGGAACAGGCCCGGCAGAGTGCCATAGACTACCTGAAGGGCGAGCTACGCGCCGTCGGTGCGCTTGCGGATGAAAACTCCGTCGCGTATAAGCTGTCGCAGAAGACAGACGATATGTCAACCGGCGATGTCGGCAGGGCCTATATTGCGAATACGAAACAGGCTGAGAATATCGTAACGAACAGGCTTGCAAACACGGCGGACACGGGATACAATATAAACAGAGGTGATATAAATGGAGCAGAAAACGGAAGCCAAACTCAAGCCGGAGGAAATGCCGGAGTATCAGGACAAACTGTCACAGAGCCTGATTCGAGGATGGCGCAAACAGTTTCCGGAATGGACGGACGAGCGGATTATAGAGGAATTGGAAGCCCTGTAAAGGATATCATCCGGCAGCAGGGCGCGACCCCTGTTGATTTAAGGACGGCATCAGACCCGTCCTCTTTTTATGCCGCAATATCCGAGGCAAAGCAAGGTAATCCGCATGGCGCGTTCGTAACGGCGCACGATGTTTCGGAGTATGGCGATATGAAGATGTTCCTGGGCGATGATAACGGTGTCGGCGTAGCGGTGACAAAAGACGGCGACATTGTATCTGTATTCAAAAATCCCAATATATCAAAGTCGCGCAAGGCGGTATCCTCCATATTACTTACCGCCATCGACAACGGCGGTGTAAAGCTGGATAACTATAATGGTGGTCTTTCACAAATGTACCTTAACCACGGCTTTATACCCGTGGCGCGAACCGCATTTGTAGATGAGTACGCCCCGTCCGACTGGAACTATGAACGCGACGGCAGGCCGGACATCATCTTCTGGGTGCATAACGGAGATAACGCCGACCTTACCGCCCGGAACATAGGCACGCAGGAAATGCCCGACCTTACCGCACTCCCCCTTATGGAGTATGACGAGGCGGCGAAATACCGCGATAGCCTCATTCCATCCAAACGCCTTGAGCGGCTCGAACAACGGCTTAATGAACAGCCTATGGTCCTTTCCCGTGAAGGCATAGACATTCAGAACCAGATAAACGAGATCAAAGCGCAGCAACAGACCGTCGCCGATATTGCAAACGATACGTCGAGGGCACAGCAGCAGGCCGACCTATCCGAAAAGGAACAAAACTTTGCCAAAAATCTCAGCCAGGCCGCACAGAACCTCAACATGGTCAACGCCGAGACCAAGGCTTTAGGGCGCGAATACTATACGCATTCAGAGGAAATGCCCTCCTTGCAGGACATTCAAAAGAAAAACATAGAGGACTTTACCAGTGAGGATTTCAGCGTACTGGCAAAGAACCTGCTCGGCAGCGGCAAGCAACGCCTTTATACCAAAGAACCTTCCCGCGTATTCGATACGGTAGCTGGCAACAATAAGGCCCTGCGCAATACACTGTATAACCTGTTCGAAAAGCCTTTTAACGAGGCAGGCGGCAATTATGGCAAATCCCTTACTTCCTCGGTAGAATCCTATAAGGAGATCATGCGGAAGTATGACATAAAGCCTAAGAGCAAAGAAGATATAGCTGCCCAGCGTTACGGAGAAGGGCAGTATCAGGGGCCGGACGGTGAAATGATAGAATATACCCAGGCAGACCTTCAGCGGGATTTCCCCGATACGTGGGAGAAAATCAAGGGCTTTGCCGAAGCCAACAGGCAGATATATGAGAAGTACCTTGACCGTATCAACTCCATGATGGAGACGATATATCCTAACGTTTTGGAGAACGCCCAGGAAGAATACCAGAACCTGGTATCGAAGCTCGATGTAGCCAAGAGCAAAACCGACGCCATGGTCCGCGCCATAGCCGAAAAGGAACGGGTGACGCAGCAGCTTCAGGATATGCGCGACAGCAAGCAGAGGCGCGACACTAAAGCGTTCGCGAATATCGAGGGCAGGATAGCAGCGGAGCAGGCGAAAGTAGACAGCATGAAAACCGAGCTGGTACAGCTGGAAAAGAAACTGCGCGTAGCGGAAATGAATGCGCAGGCTCAGCGGGCAGCGATAGACAGCGGGGCCATATATGAAGGCAAAAGGATAATCCCCCGGAAGGACTATTTCCACCACGCGCAGGAAATGCTGAGCGATTACAGCGTGCTCGACTTCCTCAGACCCAAAAACGTGACCGAGGATGTATCCCCCGCGCTGGCTGGCGTATCCGACCAGACAAAACCCAAATCCCGCTGGTGGGGCGCAATGTTCCACCGGGGGCGGGGGGCATACTTTGAGAGCGCCTCGAACGCCATGGCGAGTTATATCGGCATGGCGGAATACAAACTTGCATATGACCCGCTTACCAACTATTATCGCAAACTGGAAACGACGATACGCGGCAGCGCAGATACCATCAACGCAAAGAACGCCTCAGGCTTTATCGAATGGGTTAAGGACTGGACGGACGGCATGAGCGGCAAAAGCGACCACGTTATAGACCGCGGTGTACAGAAGATACTTTCCCGCCAGACCTTGAACAGCCTGAATAATCTCAACAAGCGGGTACGTGCCAATAAGGTAATGGGCAATATCCGTACCATGATTGTGCAGGCATCAAACCTGCCTAACGCAATGAGCTATGTGACCAGCCCCAAAGCGTGGGCGCAGGGCATACAGATGCTTGCGGATTATCATCACAATCCTGATTCCGAGATAGCCAAAGCAAGAGGACAATCTCAATTCATGGCCCAGCGCTACGGCAGCAACGCAATGGAGATTCTGGAAAGCGACGGGCTGAGCGCTAAGAAGCTCGCCGGCAAGGGCATGGAACTGCTTCAACACTGGGGTGATGAGCTTACATGGTTCTCTGCTTTTGCGCAGTATAACGAGAACCCACAGGCGGCCATGTCCGGCATGAAGCGCACCTATGACAACGCCATAGACTATGCGGACGACATAACCCGTCGAAGCGTGGCAGGCCGAGGCGTAGGCGAGGGCGCGCTGGTTAATAATTCAAAGGTGGTCAATCTGATTGCCCCGTTCCAGACCGAAATACTCAACCAATGGAATACATTTTTTGAGCACGTGAAGGATCTGAAGGTGAGCCCGCAGGCGCGAGCACGTGCCGCTGCCGGTCTCGCGATGTACGAGGTCACGGCCTTTGCATTCAACACGTTAGCGCAGACAGTGCTCGGTGACAAAGTCGTGGGCTTAGATTTTATAGGCGCTCTGGTAGATACCATAACGAACGCCATAAATGACGATGACGAGGACGAAGAAAAGGGCGCCCTTGATTATGCCAAGGAACTGGGGCAGGCTTCTCTCGGAACTGTAGTGGACGCTGCTCCGTTTATAAACATAATCACCAGTTTCATGGGCGACGAAACCAGCAAAAATTTATTCGGCGAACATTCGCCTACCCGTTACGGCACCGGCAACATAGGCATACGGGCTGCGGCTGATGCCATGATGTGGGGCAAGGATACCGTTAAAACTCTTATCGACATGGCAGGCGGTAAAGCTACGGCCAAAGACCTGGACTGGGAAGGCGGCCTTGAAGCTGTCGGCAACTTCGTTACTCCGTGGGGCGGCACACAGCTCGCGAGGACTGTCAAGGGCCTTGACACCTTCTTCCGGGGCGGCAAATACGACAAGAAGGGCAATCTGCAATACGCCGTGGCGCAGACACCTATCAATTTCCTGCGGGCTGCTACTTTAGGCCGCAGCGCGCTGCCGGAGCAAAAGGAATGGGTGGCGAAAGGATTTCCCACACTATCTCCCGAACAAACCAAAGCGTATGGCGAATTTAAAAAGGCGGGCGGCAACATAACCGCGTTTACGGACTTCAAGGCCAAGTATGATGAGCTCAAAAACAGCATCGGAGCGGACAACAGAGAGATAAGCAAACTCGCCGACGAGATAGAAGCGGCCAACCCCATGCTGTCAGAGGCTCAGGCTAAAGAGCGGGCGCAGAACCAGCTCGGCAAGGAATACCGCAACGCCGAAAACGAATACCTTACCCTTGTTGCCGACAGCGACATGACGGACGAGCAGAAGTTTGCCGCTATGATGGCAATAGGAATGTCCGATGATGACATAAACAAGGTCAAGGGGCTTGTGAAAAACGGCGTTACCGTCGGCGAATACTTGAAGTACCAGAACCTTTACAGTTCTCGCGGGTCTACAAAGACCGAGGACAAAAACGCGCTCGTATCCGCGCTCATGGCCGATAAGACGCTCTCCAAGAATGATAAGACCATGCTTGCCAACAGGATAATTGATGGCGATTGGGTGGTGGACTTCAGCAGCCAGGCGGCAAACGACATACTTACCCAGCACGGCAAGAGCAGCTACGGCAAATATCAAAAGGCCAGCGCAGAGGCCGGAATATCCGCCGAAACCTACCTTAATTACGCCGATAGCGACGAAAAATTCATCTCGGACTATGATGACTACGGCACCAGCATAAGCTATAGCAAGAAGGCCAAGATAGTCAACTTCCTCGATAATATCGATGCTTCCGATGAGCAAAAGGAATGGATGTTCCATAATCTCTTCGGTTATTCTTCAAGCTACAAGGCGCGTTACAACAAGCTAAAGGAGATCGACGGCGTGTGGTGCTACAAGTACAACGGCGAATGGATCCCCGGCACTTACTAAAGGAGGGACGCATGGCACTAACCGACAACAAAATAACCACGTGGACAAACCCCATCGTCAACGAAGCGGACCGCCCCCAGCGGTCCGCTGCTGACATGAAGGCGATATTCGACAGCAACAGTAACCAGCTCAAGAAAGCACTGAACGGCCTCATAGACGCGCTCGCTCAATCCGGCGGCGGCGACATAGGGGCAAGCGTTGAGGACATGGCCGGAAACAACGTGCAGGCCCTTATCGCGGAGCTGAAGGGCTTAATAGACGCGATAGAGGAATACACGGACAGCCTTAAAACGTCCAACGGCGCCGCCAACGTGGGCGCGGAGGTGAGCGGCATAACCGGCGACAACATAGCCGCCGTCCTCACCGCGCTGAAAACCCTCTGCGACAGGGTAGATACCACCGGCGACGGAGACCTGTTTTTAAAGAACGACGGCACTTATGGCCTGCCCACCGTGGGCAGCGCTGCAAACGGCCTTCCCATAGGCGGCAAGGCGGGGCAGTTCCTGAAAAAGGCCAGCTCCGTCAATTTCGCGGGATACTGGGGCGGCATTGTAGACGAGGCCCTTTCCGGCCTGCTGAAAGCCTCCAATGGTGAACTGGCGGCGGCGGAGGCGGGCGTTGACTACCAGACCCCCCTTGCTTCCGGGACGGACTATCAGCCCCCCATAGCTTCCGGCACTTACGCCACCCCGAACGATGTTTCCGGGGCCGTGTCGGGGCATAACAGCGCAGACAACGCACATTCCGCGCTGTTCAACAAAAAGCAGACCGCGCCCGCCCTCGCTTCCTCCCTCCCCGCCAGCGGCGCGGCGCTGACGGCAAACACCATATATAACGTATCCTCTCCTGTGGGTACATACGTGTTTACCCCGCCCG